>Ga0325410_1001268_pt1 | contig 27902 bp, 13 predicted proteins | sample PopdelMetagenome_16_FD_206182 | JGI IMG/M metagenome (GOLD analysis project Ga0325410, IMG submission 206182) | Populus deltoides microbial communities from Bellville, Georgia, United States - Xylem-PdIQD-R3 | ecosystem: Host-associated > Plants > Phyllosphere > Stem > Wood/Secondary xylem...
TTTCTTTTTAATTTATGTTTTTTATGATATTTTTGTGTTCTTTAAGAAAGAATTCATTTCTTAAGAAATTCATTTAGTTATTTTTTAAAGAAATTTATTAATTCAAATTATGTTTTTAATTATAATTATAATTTTAATAACAACACAATATAATAATTCATTACTTAATATTTAATATGTGCAATCTCATAACACAGCACGGCAGCTTTAACAAGAGTCCAAACTCCAAAAGGCTCTAAGTATGGGGTTCATGTCTTACTATTGACACATTTTATTGTTAATATATTTAGGTGATGTTTGTTCAATTATATTTTTGAAATTTTGAAGTATTAAATTAATAATTTTTATTATTTTGATATATCCATATTTAAAATATATTTTTTAAAAATATATTTTAATGCAATTTCAACAAAAAAAAACACTTTGAAAAACAACTTTTATCATATTTTCAAACAAATACTTGTACTTCAATCACATAGCACACATTTTATTTCAAATAAAAAAACATCTATTTTTATTGATAAAAGAGAAAACACGTTGTATCCATTTATGATTTTAGATAGATACAACGTAAATTATTTTTTTCATGTTTTTGGATTGCTTTGATATACTGATATCAAAATTAAAAATTTATAAATAAAAAAATATTATTTAAATATATGTTCAAGCAAAAATACTTTGAAAATAAATCTTTACCACAATCTCAAATATGCTATATATATATATATATATATATATAAGGAATAATCATACATTAGGAATAATCAATACATTAACTTTACACCTCTTTGAATTGAATACATAAGCTTTAAATTTTTTCATTTGAGTACATTATTATTTTTCAATCTTAAATTATTCACTCTTAAATCGTTGCTCCAACTTTTATTTTATATCAATTAGGCACGTAAACTTTATGTTTTTATTATTTTGATATACCAATGTTTTTTTATTGTTCCAAACAAGTAGTTTAGTCATGGTTGTCAATTCCGTTCTGTTTCGCTTGAAACATTCCATACCAATTCAAAAAACGGAACAAAACGGAATAAATTTCATCTCATTTTAAATCTCAGTCCATTCCGGATTTTTTGACTAAATTCCGCCCGGAACGTTCCGGTTTCATTCCACGTGTTCCGTTTTGCTCTTGAAAAGCCATTGAATCAAATTGAACCTTGTTCAATTTAATTAATTAAACCACCTAATTATAAAAAACTCTTTTTCATTACTATTTTCAATAATAATGATATTGAAAATTATTATTACTATTTTCATTAACAATGATATTAATTTTTTAAAATTAGATTTATCACTAATATATATGGTTTATATTCAAGTTGTTTTTTTCATGTTTATACTTTGTAGGAATTTGAGCAAAACAAGGGATATTTTAGATTCCATTAGCCTTGATAACATTGACCTAACTTTATATTTAAAATATTTGTGTTAAAACATTTTACTTTCATAATATTTTGATATTTTGTTTAAGTTGAATTACTTTAAATTAAAGATCTATTTAATTTTGACTATTTAGAAATATTTTAAATTTTAAAATTATATTTGTTTGGCATTGTGTTTATATTGCATAATTTATAATTAATTTATCTTGCATTTGAATTATATATATATATATATATAAATGAACAGTACAACCCCGAAACGGCACGCCGAAATACTCCGAAACTGAAACATTCTATTCCAATTGAAAAAATAAAACACCTACTAAAACGGAATTGACAACCTTGAGTTTAGTCAAATTTTCATTTTTTAATATGTTTTTTTTATAATAAAGTGCCCTCTAAAATAAGCTTTTTTAATAAATAAAAATATTTTAAATTAAAATAAATTATTTAAAAAATCTTAAATTAAATACTTTAAGATGTTAATTCTTTCCATTCATGGTAAGTTGTCTACATGAATACAAAAAATCATCGTATAATTAATTAAAATTATTTTATAATTAATTAAAACTAACAATACATTATTAATATAATTAAAATATTTATTATTTTAACCATATAAATGAATAATATCATGTAATTGTAATATGAAAGGAGAGTTGATGAAATCATGATAGAGAGAGAGAACATAGAGAAAACTACTTGAGTAAACAAAAAACTAGTCAATTTAAAACCAAGTAAAGGTGACACATCAAAATAATAAATTTCATGTATTAATAATTTATTTACTACTTTTAATTATTTATAAATAGATCTTAGTCTTTTTGTAGAAAATTAAAAATTTACCAAAATATTTGATTGGGATAATAAAAAAACACTAGTGTATCAAAATAAACAAGATCAAATTGCACATCATCAAATAATGAAAAAAAGTTGATGAAAGGTTGATGGGTGTAACTAATTAAAATATCTTAAAAAGTATATGTACTAAAATGTAAAAAAAAATAAAGTTCATGTACTTGATTGAAAAAATATGTAGAATTAATGTACTAATAATGCAATTGTCCCTACTTGTAATATTATTAACATAAACTTTAAAACATGTAGTGTTTTCACTCTAGCAATCCATAGTGAAATGATTTTAAAATTTGATCTTCAAACCTTATTTCTATCCTACTAAATCTTTTTATGCCCAAATTCACGATCAATCTATCAAGAAATGTTAGGGAGAGATGAAAATGAAAGAAGAGGGACCAAAGTGTAAGCCAATTAGAAAAAAAGGTGGTAGTTTGAAAAATAGAGAAAAAAATCACTTTGGTTCTCTTACTTTTAAAATTATAATTTTTTATCCAACAATATTTTAAATTTTTAATTGAGATACTTAACTTTATTTTTTATACTGTTTAGTTTCTGATTTGAGAGATAAGAGAGAAAATCACCAGATTCTAATAGTAAAGAGAGGATAGATTTAACCCAATTTCATTTGATAAGCGAAATGTCACCAAGGTTACTGAAAAATGAATTGAAAATGAGTTTATAGGTTTAAAAACCACAAACCCAAATTTTCTGACCATCATTGTGATCGGAAACTAGAAAAACTAGGTGACGCATTGCTTATCTTTAATTTTTTTTTCAAAATCTTTTGAGGTGGACAACATGTTATACCCCATTTACAAATAAAAAAAATAAAAGCCTATACACATGAGCTTGCCATTGTAGGTCTACACACATGTCCTTTTTCAAAATGGTTTAGGAGCGGGCCATACCAAACCTAATCTTTTTTTCTAATTTTTTACTTAATACTTGTTTTAGTATGTATTTTTTAAAATAACATTTTTTTAATTTATATTTAAATTTATGTTGATTCTCTTCGATATTTTAGATTGTTTATTTATCCTATTTAAATAGAAGTTTTTTTTTTAAATTATTTTATATGTATTTAATATTTTAAAAAGATTATTTTAATTCATTTATAATTTTTTTTTGTTTTATATAAAAAAAATATTTGTTTTTGGTAAGACAAGGTGAACTTTAAGATAAAAACAAAACATGTGCATTAATGGAGAAAGTTGGGGTTTAATATCATATTTATCTATCTTTTACTTTTATATAGATGATTATATTTTATTCGCGCTCTTTCTTAGTTTATTAGTTCATATATTTTAAGATTTATCTCCTTTAACATAAATAGTATCCTTATATATATATATATATCAGTTAAGAGAATCATGATACAGTAAAACATCCTTTTAATATTGTCTAATTTTTCTACTTTGGTAAAAATTAAGTTCACATCCTATACGCGGTTTTGCGTTTACAACTTTTTTTTTATATTTATTAATGTATATGATTCTCTTTATTATATTATATGTAAATATCAACTTTTTAATTCATAATTTTTTTTCTTAATTTCAAAAAATATGTTAATAACAAATATCCATTCATTATTTTGCGTTAGAAAAGAAAATATCTGACCCACAGAAAAGTGAGATGAATAGACATTTTAACACTTTTTTTAATATTTATTGGCATAAATAGTTCTTGATTTATCTAACTAAATGTATGCATAAGTTCTTTTTTTATTTATGACTAGGATTTTTTTTAATTAAAAAACACATTGAAAGCATGCATATTTATTTATTTTTTTGCTAAAAAAAAGCATTTCATCCCTTGATGAAGCGTGTGTCAAATAGCTAGTTTTATTTATAATGTGATGAAATAATTTGTTTATTTGATTATTGTATTATTTTTTACTGTTCATTTTAATTCACTTGCCTAAAATCATTGTATACGACACTCTTCAATGAACAATATTGTTCTTTTTTTTTTTTATCATTTTGATCATTAAACTTTATTCCAATGCAATTTTATCCTCGCATGTTATGTTAGAGTCATTTTAAACATTGTAATTTTCTTTTCTTTGCATGCAATAACATCAATAGTTTGAGAAAATTCTGAAACTGAATTAAAGAACATTTTTTTTTAAACATAATTCAAGCTTATATTTGAAAGAACAAGGACCAAAGTATATGAAAAATACAAAAAAAAAATAAAATAGATCCCCTTTTATTTTAATGGAAAAAAAATCATTATGATCCCCAAATTTTTATTTCACATACCAATTTATCCGAGTTGTTTAGGCATTGTTTCACTAGATTGGACTATATTCTTTAGGTCCTTCTCTTTTTTCTTATAAAAAAGATTTTTTTTCAAATTAAATCATATTTAAATAAATAAGTAAAATAACATTTAAAAAATTATGCCATTATTTTTAAATAATATTTAATCTTTTATAGTTATATTTACTTTATTTATAATTATATATGAAATTGATAAACACAAGTTTAAAAAATTACATATAAATATCCAATGAGTATAAAATAATATTTATTACCATTTTTTATATTAGTTTTTCAAATTAATTATTTTTTTAATTTTTCATTGTGATTGCATACAAATATTTGAAATATTATTTATTACTTCTTGGTTTAAAATTGTTTTACAAATAATGATAATTTTTTTTAATTTATTTATAAACCACACCAACACAGCGTGTATTAAAACTAATATTGTCTAATTAGATTAAAAAAAAAATTAACAGAGAATCAAATATATATAGCTGCCATATACTTGCGATCGTGGTTCGAATATAGATGAAACATACTTTATTCTTTTCTCAAGCACCTGGGATTTTCTGTGACGTTCCTTTTCGAATCGAATTTTGTATTTCGAGGAAGCTTGGATTCCAAATGTTGCTTATTGTGGAATATATCGAAGGGAGAACCTTGCATTTTGCTAACGTGTGAACTGTGAACCATGACGCCATTAAAGTGTACATTGCGAGCCCAGTTGAAGATAATGACAAACAGAGTTGAGAAGAGTCTTGTTTTGATGCTTAGTGTGATAACTCAATTCTGAGTTATTTTTAATTTCTTTTTTAAATAAAAATTAAAAAATAAAATAAAGGTTAGCAATGTGGAGAAAGCAAGCTGGAAAATCAAGCTGCAATTTTTGGAGGAGATTCAAGGATAATTGTACCCCATTATGCCCAAAAATAGAGAAAAAAATGCAAATTCAAGGTCAAATTAAATGATTATTGGATGAATTTGCATAAAAATTAAGTCCGATGACATAATTAAATTTTTAATAGGCCAATTTGATTTAATCATTTGCCAAATTAAATTTTAATTATGTTTAAGAATTAATTTGGGTCCATTTGAAGGATTTAATTAAGTGCAAGGACTTAATTGTACTTTAAATGGGTCAAATTAATTTTATTTGGGGCTTAATTGGTGAAAAATTAAGTTTGGGAGCCTAATTTGGGCTTAATTAAAGAGATTGGAATTTTAAGAGACCAAATTTAATTTTTACCATGTTAATATATTGAAATCAGGGGGGAAATTATAAGAAAATTGAAGTTTTGGGGTTAATTAGGAGCTAAATTGAAGAAATACGAGACCAAGGACCATATCGTAATAGGGGCGTAACTTCGGGGCTCCAATTGAAGTTCATCAGAGACTTAATTGAAAAAGTTTAGGGTCAATTAGAGGTTCAATTGAAAGAAATTGAAAGAGGAAGGACTGAAATGAAATTTGGCCAAAATCAGAACTTTGTTATTGTTCATCTTCTTCTTTATTTTTCCATAAAAAATGGTCCAGTCACCTCCTTTGCAACTGCATTTAATGTACCTAACATCCACCAATTTTGCCAAAACTTGCACGAAACTGATCAACCAGACATCCCTCTATGTCCGGGTTGGTCTTCACTAACTCACTGGCAAATAAACGGACGTGGCACCACCCCAAAGTGGCCAACTCAGGCAGCCTCCAACTGCAGATATGACAATTTGACAGTGTACCATGCCTACTTTGAGCCAATGGTTGGGATCCTTCCCAACCGAATCAATGACTGAAAATTTTTCCCCTGTGTAGACAAGATTGCCCTCTTCCACCACCTATAAATAGAGGTGGATTTCATGGCCTGAGGGAGGAGAAATTGGGGTCCAAAATAAGCTAAAAAATCAGCTTTTTCCCTGTTTCTGCAACTTTCTCTCTGTTTTTCTTTCTTTCTCTCTCCACCTCTTCCACAGCTGCCTTCTCCAACGATAATACCAACACACCCGGCCTACACACCACCACAAATACCAGCTCCACCATAGGAAGCCGACACAACCACCAAGAGCCACCGTTGATTTCTCTCTCCTCTCTGCAGCCCCTCCCGTTTTCTTTTGCTTTCTCTGCCACCGACCTCCACCGCCACAACCGGCTTTACCACTGTCATTTCCATCAACCCAGCTCCTCACCAGTGGCAGAGCAACGACCGTGACCTTCTCTCTCTCTTCTCCTTCCAGCCTTTCTCTCTCCTGTGCAACTTTTTTCTTCTTCCTCCCACAGACGACTCTAACCATCATCACCTCAGCAGATGCCTCCTGAGCCACCGGCCGAACCACCTCATCACGTCCGAGACCCCCACGCCAGGCAACTTCCTTCTCCCTACTTTGCCTCTTGCTTTCTCGGCGTGGCCGCTGCATGCAGCAGCTAATTAATTAACCCATGGTTTGGGTCGAGCCAATTATAGCCCAGCCCAAGTGGTTGGGTCTGGCCCGGCCCCCATTTAAAAAAAATACAAAATATTTTCAAAAATCATTTTTAAAAAAATTTGTGATTTTTCTTGCATATTTTCCTACCAATTATGCATAATATCGGGTTGTATATTTACACTGTAAAATATAAATCCGGTATTAAAATACCCGGTTTTCTCCAAAATATTTCAAAAAAAAATAATATTTCAAAACATTTTCAAAAAGAAAAAATATTTTGTTGCATATGGCCAAATCCTAAATTTTTCCAAGCATATTTTTCATAAAAAACAAAAATTGCATCTTTTTCATATTAAAAAAATTAAATAAAAAATTGATATGGTAACCAGTTTATGATTATCCATTATGAATTGACCAACATGTCAAAAATCTTTTTCCAATTTGTTTTAGGATCTAGATGTAGACTTTAATATTTGTGGGGGTGTAAAATTTCACGATAAAATACACCCTCAGATATTAAAGATACTTGTGTAAATAAATGTGATACTAAAATTCAGACTTTAGAACGGTTAGGATTTAACCCAATAAGGTAGACCAACAAATAGAAAAGACCAACAAATAGAAATCCGACTTAGAAAAAACAATCAAACAACAATGTAACTTACCTTAGGTAGGGTGCACTAGGGTGATGTGTCTTCCCCTTGCACAACCAGTTCCTTACCCAGACTCTCGCAGACCACAGGTTCCTAGTGATCATAATACTAGGTGGCAACTCCTGAACCTTATTCATAATTTTATGATTAAATACAAAAACTCTTCCCAACACACAACACCTCACACAGGAGGCACGATAAAAGCCTCCGTCGTCGCCAGACAACGTCACTCCGCGACACTTAGCATGGAGAATTTCATGCATGAACAAGGAGAGTGACGGGCCAGCCTTAGCATATGGCAAGCAATGAGTGCTTGGTTGACACATCAAAGAATATTTTCGTTTTTCTTCTTCTTCTTGTTTTTGTTTCTAGATATATTTTACTTGTAGAAAATGCGCGAAATATTATAATGTGTGTGTGCTCTAAAGCCAACTCATAATTTACTAACAATTATAAGCTTAAGTTAAATAAATTCAAGCCGAAAACAAGTGCTGAAAATACATTAATCTATATTATTTGGTCTTAAAGACCTATAAGCGATATCCAAAATAGCATGCATATGCGTCTTTATGTAAAAATATTTTCAAATTAAACTCACTTCCTTTGTTTATTTAACATGATAATATTGTTCAATAGTTTTTTCATACATAACTCTTTTCATTTGAATCACATAATATTTTAATGACGTTGCCATCATCACGAATTATAACATTCCCCCAAACTCTCATTGTGAGGGATGAACATGTCATTTCAAAGAATATAGGTAAAACTAGATATGTTCCATGCTATGCATGGATCCGTATTTTTATATGGGAAAAAAATGGATCTGTATTTTTATATAGGAAAAAAATAATGTTTCAGACGTTGCGAGAACGTCTTAAATAAAAAAAAAATTATAATAAATGACTCAAATTATATCTTGATAGGGCTTAATGAATTGATTTTATTTTTATTAAAAGATAAAAAAATTGACAATAATAGAAAACACACACAAAAAACACCACAATAACTTGAAAAAAAAAACTCTCTAGAAGTATGTAATTGGATAAAAAAAAAATAAGTCAATCTGAGATAGCGTGATAGAGATGTAAGCTGTGTAATAGGATGCTAGCTAACTCGTGTTACCTTATAAAACCCACGGTCTAAGCTATCAAATTAGGTTAACCTGATAAAAAAAATTAAAAAAACCACAAAGCCTTTTTTTATTTCAAAAATTAATGTTGAACAATGAAATAACAAAAAACAATAAGGCAAAGAAAAAAAAGGATGTTGGACCATATCAACTTTTCAAACTCATAACCTGGGACATTATATTGGGAGTACTATACATGGAAAAACAATGAAACTCAATCCCTAAAAAAGCCGAACACTAAATGATGATTTATCAATATTATTATGACCACCACCACTACTAATAAACAATATTATTATTATTATTATTATTATTATTATTATTGTTATTGTTATTGCTATAACCACCACCACCACCACCACCACCACCACCACCATATATGGAAAAAAGTGAAACTCAATCCCTAGTGATAATTATTATCGTCATTATCATCATCATCATCATTATCATTACTATTAATACTATTATTAATAAGTATTGTTGTTGTTGTTGTTGTTACTTTCACTACTACTACTTCAAATTTCTTTTCAGCTTTTAACATGCCATTTTTAAAATTGTTGATTTTTCTCATCAAGTTAACGTTGTCTTTTTTCAAGCCTTTTTCAAAAATAAAAAAATAAGACAAATAAGAAATAAAAATATTTGAACAAAGGGACCAAAATGCAAAGGAAAAAAATGAGGGACCAAAGATTTTTGTTATTGTTTAGGGACCAAGCAATTGGAGAAAAAGATAAAATTTTCCACCTATAAATAGGTGGTAATCTTACACATAAAAAAGGGGAGAGGCCTGAAAAGAAAAGAAAAAAAAATTGTTTCCACATTCTCTCCCTAGACAAAAAAAAAAAGAAAAAGAAAAAAACCTAGCCCTAATCTTTACAACCAATCGTCACTCACAAAGTAGAAGACATTGACCCACATTTACATCTTAACCTAATCGCCACCATTCTAGTGCACCCAAAGCCACCATTTTCAACACTAGTAGCTCCCTCACACGCCAACTTTATAGCTTTAATAACCTTGATCCCTCTCCCATTTTTCCGCAACAAATAAGCATCGACCTTAGCCTTAATTCTTCCATAAGTCACTACCAACACACTCATAACAGCTTCAACCTGTGACCTTTATCTTTCTTTATCCAAAATGTCAGCAGAAGAGCAGCAGTAACCATCACAAACATTTATGACGAACCACCATTATTGTAGCAGCTGAGGCATCGCTTTCCTTCTCTTCAATCGATAGCCCCTTCAGCTCATTTGGACCATTATAACTTCATCTTTCATTTTTCGCACCATCCACCACATCAATGCCTTCCCTCATACCCAAAGTTACCCCCTCCAACTATAATCAACGTTAGCAACCAAGCCGAGATCAACCTCTATGGTTTCCCGATACCGCTACCGCCTCTTCATTTTCAACCAAAACGACAACCCTCTCTCTTAGCTTCCGCCACCTATTTAGTCAACACCCTTATTCTATATGGAAGTAGTTACTCCCCTCAACACAATGGCAACCAAAACCAACAGACCCATTATTGGCCGCCATTAAAGTCAGTGCCTCCAGCAGCTCTTTTTTTTAATCTCGGCTTCCATCGTACAATACCTGCTTTCAACAACCCCTAGTATGTCCTCTTCACATCGGCATGAACCAGCAGCCTCCACCACCAACAACGAAGCCTAGTTCCAGTTTGATATATTTGTATGAAGAGTAAAAGAGAAAAGTAGATTTGTGGATAAAATAAACTGCTTTGTGTGTAGGTTTCTTTTTTTTTTAGGTGTTGTTGACACTCACTGTCAACACTGAGAGGAAAAAGAAAGGAAGCCACCCCAAACCCACGCGCTGCCACTTTTCTGCCACTTTGGAAGCTTTCTAGTGTGTGGTTCCTAAGTTTCCAACAATCTCTCCAACCTGTTTCCAAGCTTTAAAAGGATCATTTCATAAATTTTAAATTTTTAATGTATTTAAAATTATATTAAATTTTTAAATTTTTATTATTTGTAAACCTATAATTATAGGGTGTGTGAGTAAAATATAGTGAAGAGAGAGAGAGAGAGAGAGAGTTGTGTTTTCTCTTTATTACCTTTTATTTTTTTGTTAAATGAATGATAAAACAATAAGAGAAAAAAGAAATATATGAATAGATAAAAATATAAAAGAAATATAATTAACCAAATGTTTTAGTCACATACAACCAAATTATAAAATGTTTCTTGCATATTTCCTGAAAACAAATGCATTTTTATCATGTTTTAAAATTACAAAATGGCTATTATAACTAGTTTATGATTATCCATTAAGATTTGATCAAAATTTTATAAATACCACAAAGACTAATTTGTTTAATTAATACTTAGGGTATGAACTTCACATTGTAATGCATGCTTACAGTATTAGATTAAATGAATTGATAGCAATAAATGTTATGAATCAATTGTATCTAGGAAATAAGTGCATGCTAAATTTTGGATCATAGAACGGTTAAAATTTAACCTAATAAGATAGAGATTTCCTCACGAAGGGAGATCTACCTTGAACTTTAGACAAAAACAACAGATAAAAATACAACTTAGAATAAAAATCAATAAATAATGCAACTTATCATAAGTAAGGTACATTGGAGGTGATGTATCTTCCCCTTGCACAATTAGTCCCCTTACCCAGACTCTCACAAACCATAAGTTTTCTAGTGATCATAATACTAAGTAGCGACTCCCTCTAATCATAACTTTATGATTAAACCCAAACACCCCACATTTCTAGGAGGTAGCTCCATCATTCGATGTTTTTCATGTAATGACAAGATGGCAACTCCATTGGGAACTTGTCTAGTCAGACTAAACTTTTTTTGTTTGATTGTTTGCTTGTTTATTTTTGTTGGTCTGTTCAATTTAATTTTAGCATGTATTTTTTTACATATTGCTCATGTATAGGTACACTAAGTATGAATTAATGCCTTCATGCATTTTAATATTGTGAATAAACTCAATTCTAGGTTAGGTGAGGAGTAGTGGTCTGCCTTATGACTTTCAGTCGGGGTTCAGATTTATAAAACATCCAACTATGAGCTGAGTGTTTGCATGGTAACGGTAGTCATACTATGCCCCAACCATTCGCTGTTGCTTTCACGAAAAGTGGTCACTAAGTAGGTCATAGACCCTTTTGAGACAAAGTAGAAAGCTTATCCTTCATGTAGTGACTTACAATTGACCTTAAGATATAGACTCCTTAATAATTCATTTTGCATTAAGGAAAACCTGATCAATAATCTTGAACTCCACAAGATCTTTCTAAGTTAAGACCATAACCTTTTATGAACACGTGCAATAATTTACCATATATAAAAACCATTTTGTCTTTTTTAATGAAAGGGGCTCAAACCCATCATTTTGTTTTGTACTCTCCAATGTGTATGGAATTTAACTGAGATGAGGATTTGGAAAATATCTTTTTAGATTCATTAGATTATGAATTTTTGCCTGTATTCAACAAAGAAGTCATGGGTTCCCCTTTGAACAATTTAATTCATATTTGATGCATGTGTACATACACTTGCATCTATAAGCATACATGCATTTATCCTTTGAGGTTTAGAAGTCATGTGAGCATATGACAAGTTGGAATATAGGTCCCTAAAAAGCTCAAATCTACAAAGTTAACAACATCTGACTCCAATAAAAAAAACATAGAAGATGAAGAACGCGCTCATTATGATGTCTATTTCCAAAAGAAGCTAGATTCCATGAAGGTTAATATGGCCTGCCTCATTAGCTTGCTTGAGCAAACACTCAAGAATACCTTTGGTGAATGCATGTTTAGTCAGCCTGTGACTTCCGCAACAATCCAACCTGAAGAAAGGATGGGTGGACAGAGTAAGGAACCCTAATGTAATACATTATTTGTGCAATCAATAATACCTGTATTGACCCTAGTAGTTATGGATACATTCGCCAATGAATCCCATAAAATAAAAATCCTCTAAGGACATTGATCATGATAAAATAACAACGTTAGAAGCTAAGGTAAGGCCTATCAAATGAGTGGACTTGTATGATCATGTTAAAGCTGTCGAGATGTGTCTAGCCCCGAATGTGATTGTACCAAAGAAATTTCACATACCCGAGTTCATATAGTACACTGGAATTTAATTTCCTATCACTTATCCAAAGTTTTATTGCAACATGATGATAAAAGTAATGCATGATAAAAAATTACTGATGCATTTCTTTCATGACAATTTGAGTGGGGCAACATTAGGCTGATGTATGAGGCTATACAACATTAAATTCTGGAAGTGGAAAGATCTCATGGATGCTTTGATTAAGCAATATGAGTACAACATGAACATCGCTCCAGACAGATCTAGCCTGTAAGATATGGAAATGGGTGATAGAGAATATATTCGGGAATACGCCTAGAGGTAGTTTGGGGTAGCTACTCAGATAGATCCTCATCTTCTAGAAAATAAGATGGCTAGTTTATTTACCAACACTTTTAAAATACCTTACTTTGAGTTCTTGATTGGAAGTGCAACCTAGCACTTTACTAACCAACGTAGTGGTTGTGGCTGAAAGGATTGAACAAGCTATCAAAATAGGAATTGTGAACTCTAAAATCATGATAGAATTCGAGTTGGGGAATGGTTGGGGAATGGGTCTCAGATTGAGAATCTGGTTTGATTAGATCTCACTATATCATCGGCTGCTCAAATGCCACTACCAAAGATTTTACCTTTACTACTCAAAGGTACTTTACCAACATCTCTTGAACACTGGATATATTACCCCAGTTTTATTAGATCCTATAAATCATCATTCCCTAGGTGGTACAATCAAAATGAGAAGTGTGAATATCATGATAGGATCCTCAACCATTCAATCAAAAGCTACAAGAATTTAAGGTATCAAGTCTGAAAGCTGGGAAGTAAGGGACAAGTTGAGTTTGTGAAGGATAATGTCATTCACCACATTGTCACTGGATCGTCATGAGCATAATAAGTGGTTGGTAAACACTAACAAGATATAGATGTCACTAGGGATTTCAACCCATTAAAGATTGTGGTATTTGTCAAACCTTGCTATTCTGCATTTTGGTGTTAAAATTGCATCATATCTTTTAATGAAACATGTCTTTTTAGTCTCTTTGTTTTTTTTTTTAAATCAAAAGATGTTTTTGTGAAAGTAATAACTTGGAATTATATTGTTGTCCATGATTGGATAATTATAATGGTAGAAATGATTGAACCCAAGGTGTGTTATCGAATGAATTCTCATTTTGAGGTGACCAAACAATTTTGAACCAAGACATGAAAAATAAAAAATACACAAAAAGCTCACACCTCATGTCTCCTAAGTAATATTTTAGTTGTATGCTTAATCACATGTGGTTCGATTGGCTAGTTATTAATTCATAAGAACATAAGTCCTTGTACAAAAGTTCTGAACAATTATATTGAAGGAGGACAAAATATATTGGTTCTAACCGCTTGTGTTTGAAATGATGAAATGCCATTTTTGTTATCCCTTTATATTTTAAAATATATCACTCGTGGTCCCAATTTAAGCTTGAATAAGATTTTCTTTGTAAAAACCCTGACTAGGATCACATCCCACACTAGAGAACAAATGAGAATTCCAAAAGTTAAAGGTGTATCCTGACTATGATCGCACTCTACACTGGAGGGCAAACAAAAATTTAAAGATCAGAACCAGAGAGGTTATGAAAAAGCCAAAGAGCCCAAAAAATTCAAATGTTGGGGGGTATTCCTAAATAATAATAATAAAATAACCAAGTCAAGGTCAAAACAAAATAAAGATGCCCTCCAAAGCAATTAAAATGGCATATCAAAGAAATATGAAAGAAAAAAAACAAAAGATAAAATGACAATGATCTTAAATCTTTAAAACCTTGAAACACTCTTTGAGCCTACAAATCTTTTTCTTTCATAGATGATTACGTGTCTTTAAATGTCTTTTCTAATTAAACAAGCAAGCAATCTGGACCAATAAATGATGTTCTCAAAAAGCAAAAGAACATTTTCACAAGAATCATGACATTGCGAACAAAGCTATTCATTATTATTCATGCTAATAAAAGAGGTGCTAAAATTTGCAAGTTGATTCCAAAACAATAAAGTGGTTTTTAAAAAAAAAAGGACATTGACCAAGTTTGCAAAGTCCTTTCAAAAGAAAAACACTTTCAAAATTACATCTCATGATTTAATTGCAACAATTGGATTTGAATAAGTATGATCCTTGAAATTTACAAGTTGATTCCAAAACAAGAAAATGGTTTTCAAATAAAAAATGTCATTGACCGAGTTTGCAAGGTCCTTGCTAGAAGGCAATGCAGTAAATCCTTAGAGGGATAACAAACAATATCTAGATCAGCTAGGGGTAAAAGAAGCACATGATCAAATGATGATTCTGTAAAATCCATCAAAACTATGAACAAAATCTAGCGATGATAAATTCCTCTAGATGACAGGTAAGAGAATAAGCACAACTAGATTAGTTGAGGATAATGTTGGTCAAGGACAATTTATGATTTGATGAACTCCATCAACGGTTGAGAGTAATGCTACATTTAAGGGGCATCTTTATATCTAAGAATTTGGTTAACCCTTTGAAGGATGGCATGATACCTGAAAAATATTATCATATGAATACATTAGTTGGAGGCAATTTACAACAGTCATTGACAACAAATCATTTGATGAAATCCTTCAGAAAATGAGAGTAATAGAGCACCACTTCTCCATCAAAATAAGTGGTCAATGGTGTAAGACTTCCATGATTAAAGGCACCATCCAACCAGAAAGGCAACATCATGTTTGTCAGTTAAAAGTGATCAATTAAGTAGAGCTTCATTTATTGCCCAAAGACCCAAGTTGTGCAACAAAGAGGCAATCAAGTACAATTGATCACATGCGAAAAACTCAAGTTGGATGATATAATGAAGAGGTAATTAAACATATAGGCAAAGTCGAAGGGGGATGAAGATTTAAGCTGAGCAACCAAAGAGTCAGATCGATAACATCAAACCTTTATACCAATCAGAGGATGATTTATAGTAAAAAGGGGTCTATATTTCCAACTAGGTAAGGATGCATGCATGTCATTTAATCCAAATCATTGCATAATGTTTTTAAAGGAATTTCATAAGAAATAATCCTTAATATGTTTAACAAAGCTCCAATGAACAAAAACCTAACAAGTTTCTAAGCCAAGTAAGGCTCGATATGATTTTCAAAGCCTAACAAGGGTTCAACATATAGGGAATCCAACAAAGTTCCAAAGCCCAACAAGGCTCAAGATAATTCTAAACCCACCAAGGTTTAGCAAGAAAGAGTCCAACAAGACACCGGCAAAAGGGACCTGTTGGCAAGACTTTGAGGCTAGCAAAGCTCTCAGCAATTAAAAACCCACCAAGGTTTTTGATAAAGAAAGAATCCAACAAAAGGGCCTACCAAGGTTTTAAGTCTAGTAGGGCTAGTGATTAAAAACCCATCAAGGTTGTGATAAAGAAAGAGGCCAATAAGACTCCATAAAAAAAGACTCACCAAGGTTCTAAGCCAACAAGGCTCCTAACGATTAAAGACCCAACAAGGTTGTAGCAAAAGAAGTGTCCAGTCTAGCAAGACTCTAAAAAAGAAGACTCGTTAAGGTTATAAGCCTAGTAAAGCTCACAACAAATAACAAGAAGTCTAGCATGGAAAAATTAGGAAAGGAAATCTCTATTCAACCCTGTCATAAGAAAATCAACCATGCAATCACGAAGTCTTCACTCTACCATCAAGAAGTTTTAGACTCAACCATGCAATTAAGACATCTCTAGCCAAATCCTCTCATCAGGTAAGTTGTTTTTCACTTAGACAGGTCGCCCATGAAAATTTAACCATTTGAAAAATCTTTGTATTTTTAACCTAGGCAGATCGCTCATTATAATGAGATCATTTTGAATAATCTTTATATTTTTCCATTCGGAAAGGTCACCCATTACAATGAGACCATTTGAAAAAATCATTGTATTTTCACATAGGCAGGTCATCCGTGACAATTTGATTATTTAAAAAAAATTGTATTTTTCATTTGAACATGTCACCTATTACAATGAGACCATTTGAAAAAAAAATCCTTGTATTCTTCACCATGGCAAGTCACCCATGATAATTTGACTAATTAAAAAATCTTTGAATTTTACCAATTGGAAGGTCGTCTAGTACAATTATACTATTTCGAAACATCTTTTAGTTTTTCACAAAGATCATTTTTTTCTTTACAAATTCTATCATTTTCCTTTCTGAGTGCATTTTCTAGCCCTCACATATGAGATAGTGCACCTTCAAGCCTTATCTTTTCTTTTTTAAGTGCATCTTTAAGCCCTCGCCTCTTAGATAATGTATGAGCAAACCCTATATTTTTCCTTTGAGCCCTCGCCTCATAGATAGTGCGTCTTTGGTTCGTATCGTTTTCTCTTGAGTGCATATTTGAAACCTCATATCCTAGATAATGTGCCTTTAAGCCCTATCATTTTTTTTTAGTGCACCTGTAAGCCCTATCTTTTCTCTTTAAGTGTGCCTTTGAGCCCTCAACTACCAAGTAGTGCGCTAGCAAGCCCTATCTATTTCCTTCCAATTGCATTTTCTAGTCCTTACATACCAAATAGTGCGCCATCAAGCCCTATCAATTTTCTTCCAAGTGCACTTTTAAGCCCATACTGCTAAAACTTTCATTAAAGACTAGTCATTCTTTGAGGTATCTATGAGTATCTCAAAATTTTAGAAGGATTGACCTTTTTTTTGATGTGGTAAGTCCACATCCTTTTCATCTTTTTTTCTTTATAAGCTTACTATCTAAAGTATCTTACAAGACTTTATGTTGTAAGCATTATAAAGAGGGGGATAATTGTCAAAATCTAAAATTTGACCCCTTATTTTTTCTAATAAGAAAAATAAAAAATAAAAAAAAATATTTGAACAAAAGGGCCAAAATGCAAAGGAAAAAAATGAGGGATCAAAGTGTTTTTTAGTTGCTTGGGGACCAAACAATTGGGGAAGAAGACAAAATTTTCCACCTATAAATAGGTGGTAATATTACAAAAAAAAAGGGTAATACTAGAAAACAAAGGAGGAAAAAAAACAAATAAAAAGTTGTTCCTACATTCTCTCCCTAGACACAAAAAAAAAAAAAAAAACCATAGCCACAATCTTTATATCCAGCTATCACTCACAAAGTAAAAGACACTAACCCACACTTACATCTTAACCTAACCGCCACCATTCCAATGCACCCAATGCCACCATTTTCAATTTCAGTAGCTCCCTCACACGCCAAGTTAATAGCTTCTCTATCCATGATCCCTCTGCCATTATTCCCCCCACAAATAAGCACACATCTTAGCGTCCATTCTTCCACAAGTCACAGCCAACTTATACACACCTACCTCAACCCGTGACTTTCATCTTTCCTTCCCCACAATGCCAGCATAGGAGTAATAATAACCATCATAAATATCCATGAAAGACCACTATAATTGTAGTTGTTGAGCTATTGTTTTCCCTCTCTTTAGCTAACAGCCCCTTCAACTTCTTTGAACCTTCATGGCTTCATCATCCATTTTCACACCATCCACCCAAACCACCACATCAATGCCTTTCCTTATACCTATGACAGTAATCAATGCCAGCCACCAAGCCAAGATCAGCCCTCGTAGTTTCCCCTCACAAAAGTAAATGTAACTATCCAAATAATGAAATAAAATAACAAATTAAACCTTTAAATAATTCAGATTAACATAAAGAAATGATCCATCCCAAAAGTGATATGCCATTAAATACTTTAGTGCTCTTGTCCTTATGTAGCTAGGACAAATAAGTAATCCTTGTAAGAAAATGATTTTTGAATATTAAGGAATCCTTGCCACACTTGAAAAATATATTGTTATCTATTAAAGAACCTTATAGAACTAGGAAACTCCAAAAAATAAGTTGTTGAATATCCTTGGATTATGAGAAAATAATTCATCTCTAAATAAAAAGTCCATAACTCAAAAAGTAACAAGTAACAAAATTTGTATTGCATTTGCTGACCTATATAACAAGACCTTATTGAACTGTAATTGACTTGAACTTTTAATTCTATGTGGAAAAATACATTTGGACACTGTGAAGCAACATGGGCAACTCCCAACCAATAAAAATAGTTTATGTCATAATTATAAGATGTAAGAGTTTTAACTTTACCTTTACTATCAGTGAAGGTGTCCTTCTTCTTTTTTAGAATCTCGGTTATCCCATATTAACCTTCCAATTAGATTTTCAAGGTGACAAAGAACCCATTGGCTTGGCCATGAACTACCCTTACGCTTGAGTTGTCTCTCCATTTTCATTTCTATATGCACCACATCCCCTAACTCTATAAAGTTTTGAAACTCCATAATATTCATTATCTCGTGATTCAGACCATTCAAGAACCTTGTTATAGTGACCTATATATCCTCCACTATATTAGCCCAAACCATCGCGATCTTCATCTTCTTATGGTACTCATCAACAGTCTTTGTGCCTTAGCTCAAACACTGCAACTTTTGGTACAATTCCTTATAATAATGAGTATGGATAAATCATTTCCTCATAATAGCCGTCATCTCCTCCCAAGTCTCAACAAGCCTCTCATGATTCCTTCTATGACTTAACACAAGTTGATCCCACCACATAATAGATATTTTGTGAACTCATTTACGACAAGCTTAACCTTCTTACCCTCCAAATAGTTATGACAATCAAGTATGAGCTTCATCTTCTTCTCTCACTCTAAATATATATAGGGATCATTTTTCCTTTAACATAAAGATATTTTCATCTTAGTGTTAGCTAAACTCATATCTACCCTATCATGATACCTAAAATTACCTAAATCATCTCCTTGTATGAATTTCTTCTATCTCAAGTTATTTAGAAGAATTATATATTATTTTCTTTAATGTAAAATTCAGCAACCATGATATCTTGAATAACTTTATTTTTATGTGATGCAATACTTTTCTCTTTGCTGGGATAAAGAACAAATTTGATTTATCAAGATATAATTGGCCTTGTGGTGTCTTAATTATAATTTTTGTTTGCAAATTTGTGTTTGTTTGGTAAGGGTTCATTCCAATAGTGTTAGTACTTTGATTCAGGTAATCTTTGTGTCACACTCTATCAAATCTAATTCTTTGGATTTCTAGGATTTGTCTTTTTTGTATGTGGGTTACGTGATCATGGGTTCATATCAAAATTCAAAATTTAAAAGGCCAAGGACTACAATGGAAAGGCAGAGAAATTCTAGTTTTTAATTGAAATCTTTTCAAACTGCATTGTTTCAAACCTTTTATGCATCTTCTTCTCCTAGAAATAGAAAACACGCTAAAAATTTTGATTTTCAGTGCTTCTCATGAAATTTTTAGAAACGAATTTTATCTCTAATTGATGCTCCCATAAAATAAAAAACTTATCATTCTTGTTCTTCAACATACCAATTACTATCATGATGTATACAATCTCATTTTATTATCACAATTACCTAGCCTTAATCAAACCAAGATACTACAATTACAAGCTATCAAGTCATAAAACATTGCACAATTTTAAGATAAGATTGATGGAGATTTTAAGCTAGATTTTTTTCCTAAGCATTAAAAGACCTTTAAGAACCCAGTAGTTAGCATATAAATAGGTTAGAAATCCTTACCAAGGGGTAAAAGTGAAGAAAAGATATGATAAAAAGCTAAAATAGAGTTAACAACCTTGATATTGTTTAGTTTCCAAGTTTTTCTAGATTTCTTTCATTTAACGAGGAGAACCATTTTTATGGAAGCGAAGAAAGGCATATCATTCAACCTAAAAGCTTTGTTTTTGGTTTTATAAAACCATGTATGATGCATTCTTTTTTTTTCATGATAACATGCTATTGAATTTTGAATATAAATAATCCTACTTTTGTTTTCGGCATTATGATATAACACTTCATATTAACTTTATTAAATCCTTATGATTTCCTTGTGAGATTAGAGATAAATTGAAAGATTAGGGTAGTTAGTGAGAGAGAGAGAGAAAGAGAGAGAGAGTTCTTCAAAATGGAGGAGAGGTGGAAAAAGGGGAAACAAGTTAAGGTTTTCTTTTTGGACTCTAATCAAAAGACCCGTCAAATTTGAGTTGTTTATGAGTGGTAAGAAGCATTAAATTCCTTTGATTTCATTTCTATCCTTTGAGTTCAAAGATTAAAGAAATATATATATGCTAGGTTATTGGTATTGTATGTAGTTGGAATTAAATGATGGAAATGTTAAATTAGATTGAATTCTTAGATATTTTTCTGCTAGGATGGTATGAATAATATGATTAGCAAAGTATATGAGGCCAAGCATGAATTTCAAAACCCTTGGATGGTAGGCCATGATAGTTCAAATTAGAGATGATTTTTTTTGTAAATTATAAGTTTTGATGATACATTTAATAGGTAATTATGATTATAGTTATTATGAATTGAGTTATGATGTATGAAATTTTTATTGGTGTGTTTTGGAAGAATATGTATGTATAATTAAAGCTGGAATTTATGTTAACTATATAATATAATTATGAATTAAATGTATAATTGGGATTACAATCATTGTGAATTGACCTATGATGTGTGGATTCATGGTGGGAATGATTATAAATTGATTATGATGAGTAAAACATAATTGTTATGTTTTTAAAAAGATGAAGTATATATATGTCCTTATGTAAAAAATGATTTATTTTAAATACACAGTAGGTGTTTGATAAATTGTGTGAAGAAAAATAGACTTATTAAATTGAAGTTTGACAATTTTAATGGTAATTAACTATATGTCATAAAAGGGACCCATGTATTGACTACTAAACTTTTCATAAAAGATTGAGAAGAAATGATGTGAGATATTTAATTACTTGGGCATGATTAATATGCAAAAACTTTGGTCATTAAATTGGATTGTGAAAATTAGGTAACAATAAGCTTAGAAAATAAAACGGATTATAAAAATAGATGATGAAAGGTTTAGACATTGAATGTTAGTGAGTAAATGTGTTGTATGTTGTCTCCTTCTCCTTGGTCAAATGTTGTTGGAATGACAACCATGGATTGAGTATTTATAGGTTGTTATGACAGCCTAAATGTGTGAAGATTAGGTGTTGTTATATTAGTACAAAAAAGTGCAAGTTTGGGCTGATTTGGGTAGCGTTATGTGCATAATAAAGGTCTAGCAGCATAAAAGTATGTGATATTAGGCTAATTTGGGAGCATTATATGTGTAATTCAAGGTTGTTATAGCAGTGCAAAAATATGTGAGTTTGGGCTGATTTGGGCAATGTTATGTGTGTAATTTAGGGCTATTATGGTAGGAAAAGTAGATAGTTTAAGGGATACCATGACAATATTTATATAGGTGAATGTAAGTTATTACAATAACTAAGAATATGTATGATTAAAGGCTATTATGACAACCCTAAAAATGTGAAATTATGGGCTGCTAGGATAGCTATAAATGCATGTACTTATGGACTGTTATAATAGTCATGAATGTATGTAAGTGTGAGCTATAATGGCCAAAAGATTATATGTGTGTGTTATGGATTGTTCAACCAAATAGTGTGTATGCGTGTTAATGGATTGATGGCTAAAAAGTTTGTGTGTGATATCGTTGATATTTGCTAAAACATTTAGGGAAATAAAGAGCCAAAGGTGTATAGGTGTTGAGGTATGAATGGTCAAATGTTTTTATGTTATTGTTAAAGAATGGATTGATTATGTGTATGCTTGTAATGGCTAAAATAAGCTAAGATTGTGCAAATGTTTATGGTAACTTATGTACTTATTTGTTGAGGCTAAATTGGTTGCTAAATGAACAAATATATGTTTTTGGCCAAAAAAGATGTCAATTTGTTATCATTTGGGATTTGTAGGAGAAACGTGTGGAGTGGAACTTCAGGTAAGGGTTCACCCTTTACCCCTTTGATTTTTCAAGTTATTAGTGTAAATATTAGAATGCAAGTTATCTATATACAAGTGCTCATTATAAAAAAAATTGATATCAAATAAATTATATCTTTGGGGTTGGAAAATACCTTCAGGGTGGGAAAATGGTATCATATAAATTATTCTTTTGAGGCAGGTTAATGATATTAAGTGGAAATAAACCTACAAGGCAGGAAAATGATATGAAAATGAATATGCCTTCATGACGGGGAAAAATAGATGATTGAAATAGTCAGATAGTTGTGAGGGGAATGAGATGTGAAAAGCTAGCTGCAATTGTGGGGGCTATAATATGAAGTTAAGTTGGCTGCAATGAATTTCTTAAAGAACAAGTTAAGTTTATTAAACAAATTAATGATTATAGATAATGTAAAATGTGATCTATGATTATCAAAATGAATTGATGAGTTTATTAAACAAATTAATGATTATAGATAATGTAAAATGTGATCTATGATTATCAAAATGAATTGATGAGTGTATGGTTGATGTATAATACAAGTTATGGTTACTGAAATAGATCATTAAATGCATAGTTGATGTAAGACAAAAGATGATGAATATTATAATGAATAAATAAACATAGTTGCCTTAAACCTCAAGCTATGGTTATCAAAATAGATCCATAAGGATAAGGATAGTGTAAACTCAACATGAACTTTAATGTTTAATACTAACATGTTTTATATTTGTTTTCTTATTCACTTTTAATACTTTGCATGTTAAATGGTTAATCTAGATTTATGTTGTATAACCCTTGGTACAACAAATACTTGGCACTTTCATAGCCCAAACCGTATGGTATAACCGACACCTGTGCTATGAAAGAAACTTGATTTGTTGTTAACATAAATTATAATCATGAATGTCTGACAACATTTACAAGTATTAGCATTATTTGAATAACATAACTAATGTAATCATGTTAACAATTTATAATCCGATTGGAACCTCCTTTGTATGTGGTTTCCAGTTGAGTAATAAGAGTTTATACTATATTTGTTTGAAATACCATTAGTGGATCCTCTAACCTTAACAAAAATTTTTTTATCATTATTCAATCCTTATATCATTGTTGAGTGGGTGACCACATCTTGACTTAGTGACAATCCTTATCTTCTTGTCTGAACAAAACGTCATTGATAACGTTATAATTTGAACAGATTTAAATCATGAAAGTTCTATGAAATTGTCTTAGCTTTCCAAAAAAAAAATTGGTGCATTGGACTTCTAAAACTCGAGATATGGGCTTAACACTGAACAGTGTCTGGGCTGCAGGACAGATTCTGACTTCTCCGTTGTTGCTAAGATTTGGACTTCCAAACAGCAGAATTGAGTGTTGCATTCCCATAAATGTTTTAGGCCTATGTCTTAGCTTTCTAGCCATATAAACCAAATTGAAATCCAAGATCTACAGCTCCAGATATGACCCAATGACTGAATAGTGTTCCATTTTAGACTAAACCAGCATCTCTTTTCTAAGCTTAACCCTCTCTTTGTCTTCTCAATTTCAATAGTTCAAATCATCAATCAATCTTTTGATTTATATGATAGGCCTGCATTTAAGATGAACATTTACCATAAATTAAAGGTATCTTATCGTATCAGACTTATGATTATAAAACATGCTTTAATTAAGGAGTTATTGATACTTCAAGTGCAAAATGATGATATAAAACGTTGATAAAAATGCACTTTTAAGTACTAATCAGTTTTCCTAGCAAGACCCAATAGTTTTGGGTTGGGCTGCCTAGTAGCACCCAATAAAATTTGGTCCAGCAGCCCTTCATGACCCAACACTATTGGGTATGGCCGCCCTACAAGACCCAACGTTATTGGCTCTGGTCGCCCTATAAGACCCAATAGCTTTGGGCCCAACTACCTAGAATGACCCAATAGTATTTGGCCCGGCTGCCCAGCATGACCTAATGCTATTAGGTCAGGCTGCCTTACAGGCCAAAGGCTATTGAGTGCGGCTGCCCAACAGGACTTAATATCTTTGAGTCTGGTTGCCCAATAAGACCCACTAACTTTAGGTCCGGCTTCCTACCAGGACCCAATAGCTTTTGAAAAAAAACTTGGGTTAGTTGGACCCAATATTGTTTGATCCGGCAGCCCAACATGACCTAACGTTATTGGGTCCGGCCGCCCAACAGGACCCAATACCAAAGCTCTTAGGACTGATTTTGCCGTCAAACCTAATGTTATTGAGTAATTATTTACAGCCAGACCCAAGGCTATTCAGGGTCTGGATCAGCCGCCAGACCCAAGGCTCTTGAGTCTGGTTTGACTGTCAGACCCAAGACACTTAAAATATTCTCTATACTTTTTTTTTTTTACATTTGAAAAAAAAGTTGTTATTGGAGATATCCCATCATCCTGGTATAATTTCATTAAATCAATTTTTATACTAGTACTTCCTGAACGTAAAAATAAATGTTAGAAAATTTGCTTAAAATCATTGTTAATGGACAATTTTAAGGCTAAATTAAAAAGTTGAACACTTATTTTTAGAATTAAAACTTTATTAGAAATTATTATTTAACAAAAATATTTTCATATAAAACATTAACATAATTAAAAACAATTATGAGTGAATGAGAAATTAATTTTTAGGAATCTTTGGTTGACATGTTTTGTAAAACCCAAAACCCTATATTTCAATATTAAAAGAATACAAGATTTTCTTGTAACTTGTATTGGGAAGTTAAGTTTGTAAGGCTCCAAAGCTTTTAGACAAAAGAAACCTTAGGCGAAGTGGCCTTTTGACTTAAGTCAAATGCGCTTGCTCGCTCAACTCGGCATGAGCTTCACATCTTGGGCTTCATTTTGGATTTGATTGATTGTTGTTGTTATTGTTGTTGTTGTTGTTGTTGTTGTTGTTGTATTAATATTATTTATAATTTATATAGTTAACCTCCCTGTGGTTCGACTCTGGTCTTGTCGAGTTATTTATTACTTCGACACTCCTGCACTTGAAAGAAGACATCAATCTTTTGGTCGTGTCAAAAACGGACCCAAGTTTTCTTCCAAAAGCTATTGGGTCTTGGTGGGAAGCCGAATACAAAGCTAGTGTGTCCTGCTATGCAGCCACATCCAATAGCATTGGGCCTGCAGGGCAGCTGGATCCAATAGCATTGGATCATGTTGGGCAGCCCGACCCAAAGCTAATGGGTCAGGCTAGGCAGTCGAACCCAAGTTTTCTTCCGAAAGCTACTAGGTCCTGCTGGACAACCAGACCCAAGTGTTCTTCCAATAGTTTTTGGGTTGGGCTGGCAGCCTGACCCAATGCTATTGGGTTTTGTTAAGCAACGGACCTAAAGGTATTAAAACCTACTGGGTAGGCGGACCAAAAGGTATAATTTCAGGGACCTACACCGTTTTCAATCACATCAAAATAATACAAAAAATTCAAAAAAATATTAATTTGAATTAAAGAAAAAAATAAAAAAATTTATTTTTTTATAGTATATTTGAAACACAGAAACAAACATGCTTTAATAAGGAAATTTAACTCAACCTCAAATGAAAAAAATAATCATCACCTAACTTTTGTACAATATAAAAAACGTTCAATCAATTTATTCTCTTTTCCGTATGAAAAAAAATTACATAAGATAAAATATAAAAAAATTCAAGAGGAAAAAAATATTAATTTGAAGTAAAGAAAAACAATAAAACATTTTCAATTTTTTTTAAAATTTTTAAAATGCAAAAACATACATGCTGTAATAATTAAATTCAACACAACCTTAAATGAAAAAAAAAATCATCACCCAACTTTTTTACATTATAAAACAAAAGTCTCATCAATTTATTTATTGTCTTTATAGTATGAAAAAAAAGTAAATAAGAGAACAAAAAAGGAAAAAACATAAAATTGTAAATATCTTAAAAAAAACATTATAGGGAAAGAAATTAGTTGTCGATATATTAAGCATTGCTATATTATGGTATTTATGGTGCTATTGTAGAAAATATTTTATTTGAAGATGGTGATGGTGCTAATACGTTTCATGCTTTTAACCCAAATCAAGCATTTTTACATCTAAAAAAAATTGTTATTGACCCGCTACGGAGCGCAGGCCACTATACTAGTTATTATATTATCATGTAATGGTTATTTTTAAAAATATATTGATAGAATATTTTTTTTATGTTTTAAAATTGATATTGTATCACCATATCAAAATAATACAAAAACATAAAAAAATATTAATACGAATTAAAGAAAAAAATAAAAAAATTTCAAAATTTTTTTAAAACATTTTTGAAATGTAAAGACAAACATGCTTTAGTAAGGAAATTCAACCCAACCTCAAATAAAAAAAATTATCATCACCTAACTTTTGTACAATATGAAAAAAGTCTCATCAACTTATTTAGTCTTTATCGTATGAAAAATAAATTAAATAGGAGAAAAGAAAAAAAATTTAAAGTATTGGGTCCGATTGACAGCAAGACCCAACACTATTGGATCTAGCTGCCCAGCAGGACCCAACTACCCAAAGACACTTTTTGACTAGAAAACAAAATTTGGGTCTGCCTACAAAGCGAGACCCAATTCTATTAGATTCGGCTCGGTCGCCAGACCTAAGATTGTGTTCTGGCTCCGCAACCAGACCCAAACATTTGGTCTAGCTGTCGAAGCCAAGTCCAAAAACATTGTTATTTTAAAAAAATATATATTGAGATAGTTTTTTTTTTAAACTGATATTTTATATCATCACTTCAAAATAATACAAATAAATTTAAAAAAAAATTAATTTAAAGTAAAGAAAAAAATAAAAACTTATCAAAATTTTTTTAAAACATTTTTAAAACGCTAAAACAAACATGTTTTAATAAGAAAATTCAACCCAATCTCAAATGAAAAATAATTATCACCACCCAACTTTTGTATAAAATAAAAAAGTTCCATCAATTTATTTTTTCTATACACTAGGAAAAAAATTTAAATAAAATAAAAAAAAATTTAAAAATGAAAAATATCAAATTGGAAATATTTGGGAATTTATTACAGGTACTGAATGGTGTTAAGTAAGGGATCGCGGGGGGGGGGGGGGGGGTTAAAAAAAATTAAAAAAAAAAAAAAAAATTTAAAATTATAAAAAAAAAAAAGAAGTTTTTTTTTAAAAATTAATAATT
>Ga0325410_1001269_pt1 | contig 27890 bp, 17 predicted proteins | sample PopdelMetagenome_16_FD_206182 | JGI IMG/M metagenome (GOLD analysis project Ga0325410, IMG submission 206182) | Populus deltoides microbial communities from Bellville, Georgia, United States - Xylem-PdIQD-R3 | ecosystem: Host-associated > Plants > Phyllosphere > Stem > Wood/Secondary xylem...
TTTCTAAAACGAGAAATTTTGAAAATGTTTTTTAGCATGAGAGCAATACGATATTAATGGCGACTCGACTCTAATGGCGAAAGCCATTTCTAAGAACCAAATGATTATATAATATTTTGAATAGTGTCATTTTAACCTTTTATTTCATGTGGTACTCTAATCAAAAAATCAATTTTTTTACAAGTTATTTTGTTTATTTTGTTTATTAATTAATTATAAACCACTAAACACACAAATGATTCAACATTTCAAGATCTTACTGGTTGATATTCTACATTTTTAAATTCTATATACAATGACCTTATATTATAAATAAAGAGATTATAGAATAAAGATAAACTCAAACTATTAATGTATTACAACAAGGATTCTAAATGCTAGTACTTCAATAAGAATTTTAATTAACTAGTTGAACTATAGGATTTTTAAATACTCAATTTAGTGATGAGAGACTCTTCTTTAAACAATATCTTCTTGAATATAAATACCAATTAATCATGTGAACTTCACAAACTACCTCAGCTTGATATTGTCTCATTAATTCTTTATTTTCTTTGAGAGGGATATGCAAGTCTTCAATATTATGCAACTGCATATAACTTGGCTTAATCTAATAATCTGTGAATTTTTATGTCGTAGGGTATATCTTTCTTTTGCTAAGTACAAACAACCATAACATTAGCCAATATTTTTCTTAACCTTCTTTCATGCATGAAATAAAGGTTATCAAGTATAAATTCTTCTTTTATGATAATACATCATTTTACTAGCTAGAGTACTTATAGCTTCCACCAACTATGATTCTTTAGATATATCATAGTCAATTTTTGCTTGTGTATAGATAATAAACTAATATTGACATTCTTTTCACCTTCTCAATCCCGAGTTAGTCAATTTATATTTGTCTTTAGTAAAACTCTCATATTGACTCATTTAAGATCTTTGAGATCCCTTTGATAAGGTAGTATATGCAAAGAAAGAAACCCCTGGTAATTACAAAATCATCTTCCTTGATATCCGTCCAAATCATTCAATTGTTGATCTTTGGGTCATATATTAGTATTTTATGTATTTTGATGATAACAATTAAATGAAATGGACTAATGATATATTTGGATGAGATTAAGTTTAAACAGGTCTATATAAAGATCACATCAAAAGGCATAAGGAACTGAATGAAAAAATTCACCAACAAGTCCAAGATACAAAGCAAGTGAAGACTTAGTTCTTGAAGGTTCATTTTAATACTTTTTGTTAAATCTGTATATCTTACTTAATAAAAAACTAAAATGAACTCACACACTTCACATTACATGCATAAATAGAATTGCTTTAACATTTAATCGGTTCAAGTTTTGCCAGGTTGAAACTACCAAAACTGGTTTTTAAGCTGAACCAGTCAACCGTTGTTCATTAGTGATGAACACCTATAAATTTTGCAGGAACCAATCAACCGAATGATATGGTCATTTGAATCGGTCGATCGTTTTAGCCATCAGAGGCATTTCAATGGCTAGTTTCTTTTGGAAACATATGTATAGCTATATTTTATGCAAAATTAAAGAGAGATTCTAAATATTTATGATATAGAAGTTATTCCAAAAGAAAAATCAACTAGAAATCATCAATCCTATCATACTCTAAATTGTGTTAAATTAAATCTTTATATTCTAGCACAAGAGTATAAATTTCACACTTATTACACTTACATACATTGAATCATCCTAAATGTTATTGATCAGTGAGCTATAGAGATTATAATTTTTAATTATACAATCTATTAATTAAAAGAGTAAATCTAATTAAAAACAAATAATAATTGTAAACATTTGAGAGTTTGGATAAACTCTTGACATCGGTGAATTATCATCATTAAAAGAAAAATCTTTATTCATCACTTTATTGTGTATAGTGTTGAAACCAACAAGTGTGGGAATCTCTCCTTAAGAGATTTATGGATCTGATGATCTCTGCTCCCTTTAGTGTGTGTGTGTATTTCAATGTTAGATTCTACTCTAAACCCTTCTCTCTAATAACCACCACTACTATATTATATTATATTAACCTAATTTAACTGTATTTGCATAAACTGTATTGCTGAATCCTCTAAATTGTTACAATTTCTCGAGAAAAATATTTTAGTTTTGTAAGCTTCTTCTCTCTCTCTCTCTCTCTCAATGTGTGTATATATGTTACTGAACTGATGTGCAGGCCCTAGTTTTAATTCGGTGGTGACAGGGGTTTCAAAGGAAAAAACGCTCTACCAAATTAACTATAAGAAGGTATTAACCCCTCAAAAAGAAGATGAAAAAAAAAATACCAGGTGGGGTACTCAAAAGATATAGTGAGCAAACGGTAGCTTATACCCGATTCATAGGAACATCGTATACATATATGGACATGAAATTCACTTGAAGCCCTGCTGTTCCTCATTCGAGGGGGCGTCATCATCACTACAGAACGAAATTGTTGTCACTAGGCAGACATTCTAGTCATCTAGTGGCTAAATAAATTTGTTGTCTTTGCTCTGTATTTAATTGCACTGCAAAGGGAAAATGGGACGGTATTAGTGAGGTGATGTCTATGGCAACACATTAATTAATTTCTTCACTTGACATCCAAATAAAATCTATAGGAGATTTGAGAATTTCGATCCAAATCCTTTCATGGGAGGAAGGAAATATAAGCATTCATATTCTTAATTTTACAATTAATTCTAAATCCAATATTTGTTCCATATTAAAATTTAAATTCTCCTGTGCGGAAGAATCTTGTTCTTAAATTTATCTTTTAATTTTGAATAAATAAAAATTAAAAATTACATGAGACGAGATAAAAATAAAGAGTTGAAGCTTTCTTACCATGATTTCCAGTACATGGTTTGAACTCGTGATAAGCAACAAGGGAACGAGCACATCCCTTAATTAATCAAGACATGATGCGTGTTTGGCGCACCCTCTTTATATATATTGTGATTGAATTTAATTTGATAATTTGAATACAAAGATATAACATTCAATGATATTTTTCAAAAACATCAAGACAAAAGGGTGAAAAGGAAATGCCCACTGATAGATAGCCCCAGGAGGAAAACGATTGAGATCTGGAAATGTCCATTATTGGTTCTTGAATTGTTCGAGCTTTCGTATTCATATAGTTGTGGTTAGACTAGCTAGACTGCCATCTCTTTCCCTCTTTCCGGTGGAAAGAAAACAAATGACTACGTCCACGTACAGTATAAAGGTTACTTACACGCCTGTGTGAATATGAAAGCTCGAACAATTCAAGAACCAATGGACCATGAAAACAGTATCCGTTCAAGTTCAAAAATTAGAATTTCTTTATATATATATATATATATATATATATATATATATAGAAGTGAAAATGTTCTCTACGCATAGATAAAACAATTTATGTTTCAAAAATTAATCGCATACAAAAAAAAAAAAAAGCAATCTCACAACTCTCACTACTGCTCCCTGGTTCTTGTGGTTACCAACTCTAGCAAGCATTAGAGCCAGCAACAGCAGCTACTGCAACAACAGCAGGCAAAATGTAACTGATGTTTCGAAACTGAAAACTAAAAACCACCCATGTTTAGAGCTCTTCAGTTCTTAGCCCAAATATATACATGAAAAAGCCCACAAAACATCAAGAAGTAGCAGTTATGCTTAAGACTTAAATCAAACGGGGGAAGATATATAGGGAATACTATAGTATTATTTTTTAAATACACTGATCAACAAGAAAACAAGTGGACATGCCGGAGTGGTTATCGGGCATGACTAGAAATCATGTGGGCTCTGCCCGCGCAGGTTCGAATCCTGCTGTTCACGTAATTTTTAAACCCCCACTTTTGCTACACTGAATGACACTTATATCTTAAAATAAACAAAAACTATGAAAAGAGTGTTTCTGCTACATGTTAAAATCCTTTTTGTGCTCTCCAAGTCCAACTTCCACCACCACTAAGCACCAACTTAAATCAATCCCCTGTAAATATTATACAAGACGGTGAAGTTGCAGACTGCTGCTTGTCGTCAGCACCAACAGCCATTAATTGGTGGCTAGGTGATTTGAACATATGGTAGAAGTGATTGAATCTTGTGACCTCCGAGATTTTTAGTTTTTAGAAACGAACCCTGCCAAGTAAAATGGTGGCAATCTAAGCTTCTTGCAACAAGACGTGAGAAACCATCAAAGAACTTTTTAATGGATGGAAAATTGCAAAATCTTATAACAACAGCAAGCCATCTCCTTCACTTTGTGAAAAGGAGAGTGAATTAGACAAGTAAAACACATTGTTTGCAGAAAATATTCACTACAATAGACAAGCACTCCTTGAAAATGTTCCTCGCAAAGCTCTGGATTAGTGATTGAATTTGATTAGAACATCAATCCAATCTTCACAATCTGATCCAACAAAGTTGCCACATTAGACATGCTGGGACGCTCACTGGGATTTTCCCTCAAAGTAAGCTCGGCTACATCAGCAAGTTTAAGGAGAGGTTCCACATTTCTAGGTAGAGGTACATTCCGGTCGATAATGGCAGCTGCCCTGCCCCTCCTCATTAAAGGCAATGCCCACTCAACAATGCCTGGAGGTTCGTAATCTCTATCGTATGCCTTCCTTCCGGTTAACATCTCCAGCAGAACAATGCCAAAATTATATACATCACTTTTCACATCTCCATTTACATCCCTGTCATTAGCACTTACCATCCCAAAATCTGCAATTCTTGCCACCCACTCAGAGTCCAGCAGAATGTTTGAGGTCTTCACATCCCGATGAACTATGGGTGGTGCAACTTCATTGTGAAGGTACTCAAGTCCTCTTGCAGCCTGCAAAGATAGCTTCAACCTCAAGTTCCAATCTAAAGGAGAGAGTTCCCCATGGAGATGGTCATGAAGTGTGCCATGAGGCATATACTCGTAAACTAGTAATCTCTCCCCCATTTCAGCACAATAACCCAACAAGTTCACAATATTACTATGCCTTACAGTGCACAAAATTTCTAATTCTGCTTCAAATTCTCGGCTGTTCGTGTGAATTATGGTGGCAGCATTAGCCCTCTTGACAGCTACTTGCCTTCCATCAGTCAGGATAGCCTTGTAAACAAAACCAAAGCTCCCTCTGCCAAGCTCACTGAACTCCTTGAATCCATGTGTCGCATCTTTCAATTCTGAAAGCCGGAATACTTGCGTCTCACCAATACACATGCTTATTGAGAGGGGGGGCTCTGGATTGGGGTCAGGCTCGGCCTCCACCACCTTCTTGCCTATGCAAAAACTGCGATGGTATTTTATATTCTGATCATCTTTCGTTTTGAAAATCCGGGGAATGCAACACCAGACCATTAAAATTAGCATGGAACCCGACACCGATGAGCCAATGATGATAACTAATTTCTTTATGTCTTGCTCCTGCAGCTTAACCCCTGGCGAAGAATGAAGTCCGCAAACATCCCAGCAGGAGCTGTTCTGGCAAAGAGAGCAAGCAGTGCAGATTCTATCAGCATTCTCACTACAGGTACTAGAAGGGAAATAACCTTCTGAACAATTTGTCCCACAAGGCAAGCAAATTTTCAAGTCCTTCCTGACACATAAATTAGTCAATTCTGGCTCATTGAGAAGGCTTGCATTGAACGCAAACTTTCCATGACCACACGAACTAGGCCAGCACGCACCAGGACTACACAACTGCAAAGGGGGGCTATAATCTGGCAAGGACTTCCCATGAACTCCCCAGCAATCGAGAACTAAGTCAACTTCTCTAACCCCACAAGTAGCATAATCTGATGAAGCAATAGCCATAAACCCCGAACCTTTTGGAATCGAAGCCAGATCAATATTCCCCCAACACTCAACTTCATGATTATCCTCGCGAACCCCACAAAAGTGACGTGCTCCAGCCGATAAACCTACAAATCGAGTTCCAGCTGGCAGAGAACCAAGCTCATTAGAATTTCCCCAGCACTCTACTTCACTAGATACATTAGAAACACCACAAACAGAACCCCTTCCTGAGGCTAAAATCTCAAATTCACCAGAAACAGCTGAGACTCCCAAATTAGCTGATCTGGGTCCCCAACAGACCAAACCACCTTCCTTAATAACACCACAACTAAACCCATCACCAGAAGCAATCCTTCTAAAAACAAGACTATCAATATAAGAATTATGAAACGAATCAAATGATGTCCGATTAAACTCCCAACAATCCACGTTTCCATATTCTACACTAGAAAAGTAAGATCCTTTAATAGCACAAGCATGATATTTGCCTGAAGCAATTTGTGAATAAGAATTGTATTGAAAACTTTTCGGGACAAGATTATTACCCGGATTTGACAAGTTAAAGCAAAATGCTTGAGAATTGTTAGATGTGATTCCACAAATAAACTCTTCACCACCAGAGAGAGAGGCCATTGCTGGAAGAGAGCTGAAATATGCTGTTGATGTTGAAACTGAAAAGTTGTCACCTTTGTCCCAGCATATGATCTCTTGCTTTCCACCGGCATCAATAGCACAAAAGAACCCATTTTCGCCGAATGCAGCTGCTATTGGACCAAGTGATCCATACCCCAATACATTGACCGGCAACACTAGTAGAAGCAGAAGAACGGTTATGGTAATGACTGAACCAGACAGACATCTTTGGATTACCATGTCTACTGGTTAATTAATGGTTTCTTAGATAACCAAGTGTGGATATCTCATGGGCTACGAAATGCTGGTTTGGGGCTGTTTTGTAATGGGAGGGGTGTGGGTGGTTTTAGCCATTTTTTAATGGAAGAGTTGAGATTCAGACAGTTACAAGTCAAAGTGGTAAGTGTCTGACTGAAAAGTACAGGTAGTTAATTCAATAACTGTAATTTAAAATCACAGGGTTAGCTGGCTTCTCTTTTCTAGCGGGGTTGACTCCTCTACTTGGGCTCAGTTGGATTCGATTTAGCTTATTTTACTATTTAACCATTTACTATCTAATCTAGCATGTGACTCTGACCTTTTTCTTTAATTTGCTCACTTTTTTCCCTTCAGACCTCTTAGATTTTTTTCTTATTATGTTTAGTAACATTGTATTAGCATTGTGAAAACATAGTTGTAAGAAATTAATTTAGTTTAAGGCTCAGGTCACGAGATTACTATAAATATATCGATTAAATTATAATTTTTTAAAAAAATAAATGAAAGTATTGTTTCGGTAAATTAATAATAATAATAATTTGAAGTAAAAACTAATCTAAACGAAATTATTAGTTGGATCACCGGTCATTAGATTAAGTTTTAATTAAATTGATAAGTTATCAGTCTCGTTTACAAAAATGCTGGAAGGCAGAAATATTTTTGACCGTGTAGTTAAAGGTTCGGCGAACATTCTAACAAGCCAGCAAAGAAAAAATAAGGTGCTTATCATTGGATTCTCTTCCTCGATCGTTTGTCACTGTCTATAGTTAAACCTCGTCAACAAAATGTAGTAAGAACTAGCAGCCGACTTGTTTTGAATAGTAGTAACTAAGGATGTTACTGTATGACCTGACAAGGGTTACTTGTTTGTAGAAAGATAGTGCAGGAAATCCCTTAGAACGAATAAATGGGTGATGAACGCGAATCGCCATGAGCAAGCGAGTTGTATGAAGCAAGAGGGAGTCTGACATGAAAGCTTGACCAGAACAGGCTGTGTCCAAGGGAGATGACACCGGCCACTGTAGGCCCGTAGAAGTCTGGTTTTCTGTCTCCATGTCCGCTACAAGCCAAAGTGGACTTTAAAGAATTAGACAGCATATTATCAAGACACTATCTCCGTATCTTTCTCTGATTTGGTTTCTTTAATTTCCCCCGTCTTTTATATGTTGACAGACAAGATTTAATCATTCCTTGTTAAGGGAGAGTTGTGCCTCTAAGCACACAGCATAAGGAATTTTCTTCTTAAACGAGCTCCATAATTTTGTTAGGGCAAACAACAATTCTTTTAAAAGAAAAAACTGGCTGGAAAATGCACTGATTTATACACATGTTTCCTAACATCCAATGCTTCTTGATGATGCTCCCGTGGCCATGCAATGCTGCCACCAGAAAATCCAAATCTAAAATCAAACTACAAGATATATATTTTAGCTAGCCAGAGCAATGATCTTTATCAAGATTCAATGCTTTCTTCTACTCCTTGAAATGATTCGACAGCAATAACAAGTCATGGCATAAAGAACATTCTAGTCTTCTGAAGGCCTGCTAAATCTGCTTCAGCATCATGACTCCTTGCTCAGTAACCGATCCAGTATGCAGGCATTAGGCCAGGAGACTTGAGAAAGAAGAGGGTGACGAAGATAATTAATGAAAAATACAGTAAGTTGATTGAATTGGTGTAGAGGACGTCCGTACCTGAACTGGCAAAATGTGTTTGACAAGTTAATCAAAGAATCAAATTAATGCGGGGATCAAAGGAAGATTTAGTAAATGCAGACAGTAGGCATAGTCTCAGGTGCTACCAAATAAACAACTTACAAATTGTATTACATTATACTCTTTGCACATGGAACTGAGAGCAATTCAAGGGCTTGCACCTTTGTTTTCTTTTTTTGTGGCGCCAATGGTAGAATCCACTCGTTCAATGGATATACATTTTATTAAAAAAAAAAAATATATATATATATATATATATATATATATATATATCATTTTGTAAGATTAGCATTATTAACAAATACCGAAATTATATATGGTACTTAAAAGGAAAAAAAAAAAAAGAGCTCAAAAGCCAAGAAATCCAATTGTAGCTTCTTCGCTTTTAGCATTTCCGTATTTTACCGCGTTGCTTTAAAATTTAATTTTCTTTATTAAAAATTATTTATTTTATTTTTCAGATCTCAAAAATAATTTTTTAAAAAATAAAAAATATTATTTTAAAATATTTCTAAATAAAAAATATTTTAAACCATAACTATTATTATAATTTCAAACAAACCATTAACATCAAAGTATTTAAAATTTAGTTATTAAACTCGAATTGATTATCATACTAGTATAAGACATGAACAAGTTTGGATTTAAAAAAAAAATTAACTGGATCAAAAATCTTAATTTTCTGCAACCTAGTTAAAAATATATTAAATTTTTTAAAAAAAAAAACTCAAATCAACCAATAACCTCAAAACCTATTCGAATCCTTGTAGGTTTAACAACAAAGTTTGAAGCTACTGCGGCTCCAGTGATATCCTGTCTCTGTCGTTTACGGGTGGAAACGAGGATGCGGTGAATTGTTTTCTACTCTCTTGTAATCCATGTGGGCTGGTTGCTAGGAAAGGTAATTGGGCCCGCCCATTGGGCCCTAGGCTTTTGTCTTCTTGGTTTTATTTGGGGTAAAGCCTTAGGTGTTTGTAAGGCATTAATATGTTTACACTTCGACGTTCGAAGAAGATAATCGAGAACTAGAGACACTACTCTACCTCCATTTTCTCAACTTTTTTTTTCTTTGATTATTCGGGTTTTTTTTTTTAAATATATAATTTAACTACCTATATTAAATCAAAACTAGAAAATGACATGGCATATTCCTCAATAAAACTAATAATAACTTATATGATATTATTATTCGCAATAAAATTTCTTCAACGGTGTCTTTTAAATCAATAGCTAGGTTTGCCATGATTTAGTTAAGATTTTTTTAAGAGATGAAAAAAAAAAAAAAAACTCGGTGGAGCTCAATAGCCTTATCTTCTTTTTATATTTTAGATTTCTTTCTTTCTTTTTTTTTTAAAAAAAAAACAATAATTGGTTTATTATTTTAAATGACAGAAAAATATGCTCTAAACATTAATTTGCTTCCCTTTTAATCTAAGATTTGGTTGAGAAATATGTACAATCAAATCCCAGCATTTAATTTAGATTTTAAAGCTAGAATTTAGGACATTATTTATTAGCAAATCATGGACATTAATTATTTTTGTTCAAGGAGTTTATTAATGCTAAATTATCGATTTGGATCATTAGAAACATGACTAATCATACACCAAATCCAATCATTGATTTTGAATTCGATGATTTTAATTAGGAGAAAAAATAAAACAATTACGAATTAAGTTGTTGCTATCTTAATCATGTGTTAAATCATATTCCTCTCGGGTTTCCAGGGAGCAAGATGTTCAAGTCTCACAACTGGTTTTATATTCAATAATTTAGGTTAGGTGAGAGAAATAAAATAATTAGTAGTTAAGTTATTGTAATTTTTGTCACACACTAAATTACATTCAAATTAAATTAAATTAAAGTAATTAGATTCCATGAACATAAAATACGAGAACACAAAAGTAAAGCTCCTTACTTTATTCTACTTTGCGACCATGGCAGGTAAAAGAGCGATGCCCTTCTCTGTTGTTGTTACTGCCTCGTTAATTGCTGCAAGGATGATCTTTCTTGCATGGCAAAACATATACTTCATGAGAGATAGATCCAAGGGTTGATCTGACTGAGTTTAAATCAGGTGAACTGGATCACTAAAAATTCCGAGATTAGCAATATCAACCTAAAATCCAGTCCAAGCCTATATCACGAGTTTACTGAATCAATGATAGCTCAACCTAAAAATTCTAACAACTATTAATTAATAGATCAGGAAACATGACAGTTCACTGGTTAGCAAAAGCTGGCAAAATCTATGAGGAAAAACAATTGTCCCCGGTATTGGATATCCACTCCATTGTGAAAGATGCTTCGGTTTCTTGATAAATTCAGATTATTTAGCTGTTAAGAAAAGGTGATGCATGGAGGATTCGCGTTAATGCTCTGAATAAGAGATAAATTAGGGTAAGATGGATGGCTGGTATAAGTGGTACAGGGCAGTATAATTTTCACAAAATTTCAAGGCACCACAGAAAGTTACTTCTAAATTTACACAGACCAGAAAGATAATGAAATCCTGTTTCATTGCAGATGGTTACAGTGGATAAGCAATACAATATTTGATTTTTCAAGGCGAGACCGATCTAGGGATGAGAACGTCCCCGATGTTGTTGTGCCATGGGTCAGCCAGGTGAGTTGCCAAGTTCTCCAATGGTCCAGTACCAGGATAAGCTGTTTGTTGCACACAGATCCCAACAAATGCCAACAGTGCTAGACGGCCTGCAACATCAAATGCATATTGGATTAATACTAATAATACAAGTACGTACAGAACCATATGCCAAGATTGTGAGATTACCATTCTTAATTTCCTTGACTTTGTATTCCTCGAACTTCTGAGGGTCCTTGGAGTATCCTAGAGGATCAAAAGCACCACCAGGGTACTTCTTCTTCTCTGTGTCTTTCTCCATGCTACGTTGGTGCTCAACAAAGGCAATGGCAACGAATTCAATGGCCAGAATGATAGGGAGGGTTCCCCATGGAACTGGTTGGCCCAGATAAGTAGCTTGGCCACCTGGAGTTGCAGCCCACTCTTGAGCTTTTACCCAGTTGCCCAGACCCAGGGCCTCTGGTACCAGAATTCCAGGCTGCAAAATGAATTCAAATCAATTTAGTTAAAAGTAAACCTGTACTCCACTAAGATTTGGACCGTGGTTTAGCATCTTAGCATTGGCAAAATCACTTTTTCTAACACAGATAACCTCATCAGAATTAAGGATTCATTTCGTTACGTAGCTTCTTATTTCTATTTCTAGACTGTATCATACCATATCATAGAACTTCAGCAGCTAAACTGATTGACAACTTGAAACTTGGAAAGTAAAAGACAACTGAAATTAATAAAAAAACTTACAACAGCAAGCATAGCCCATCTGCAGTGAATGAGTTCGGACTCCTTGTATCTCTCCAGGTTCTCAGGGACCTCGCCCAGTCGAAGTGGGTCGAACCCAAAGTCACTGCAACGCACCAGCCCAATAAACCCATCAGCAAAAAATGTTCACAGAATAACACATACTGCGTAGCATTATTAAATAACAACAATAATAAACCAAAGCTTTAACCAGTAGTGCATGAAGCTATTATATAGTAGCGGTATCTACCCGGGGGCTGAGCCATCGAGGTAAGGTGGACGAGGCTGGCCAGGCATCCAATCAGCAGACATGGTGACACGAGAGGTGCCATTGACACTGGGAAGTGGAATTGAAGAGGCGAATTTGGACTTTGAAGATGAAAGAAGTGAAGGGAAAGCGGTGGCAATGCCGCAGCTCATCAATGTATTGGTGGCCATTCTCTTAGAACCCGTGAACAAGTGTGAAGCTGCGTTTGTGAGAATGGGTGATGGAGAAATTGAGGTCAGTACAGGTAATATCGCAGGGAGGGATATAGGCAAAATCCAAATGTGGCTTGTTATTGGTTAAGGAGACTTGCTTGGGATTTGTTATTGGGCCACGTTGGATATGTTAATCTGGTTAGTGGGGTACGTGTGATATCCAGTGGATATGTGGATGAGATTGAGTGCTAGGTACAAAAATCAAAGCTTCATTTCAGGGATATGAAAACGGGTAAAAAAACGATTGTCCTCTGCCTCGCAAGTCACAACCCGGGAACGCAGTGGTTTGGGTATAATTGGAACTCTTTGAGAGTGTATGCGTGGAGGTTATTTTTTATAGTATTTTTATTTTAAAATATATTAAAATAATATTTTTTTAAAAAAAAAATTATTTTTAAAATCAGTATATTAAAACGATCTAAAATATAAAAAAAATTAATTTTTAATAAAAAAAATTAAATTTTTTAAAAGCACGAATTGATCAGCATTTTTAAATACTCTCAAAGTCGGTATACAACCTGATAAATACTTCTCTACAATGTTTAGGTGATATTTGGTATTGCGCCATGTATTTTTTGAAAAATTTAAATTTTTAAAATTAATTTTTATATATATTTTTTAATTGTTTTGATATGGTAATATCAAAAATAAATTTTTAAAAGTAATAAAAATAATATCTTCATGAATTTTTTAAAAATAAATATTTAAAAAAACAATTAATACTACTACTACAATAATAAACAATCTCTAATTAGATATAAAGACAGTAATGGGTAGAAATAAGAGTGAGTACTCATTACATTAACAAATATTTACACCGTGTTCATGATTATTATTACGCTAAAATTATATGCAAATATTTAATTGCAAAAACCTTTCAACGTGAAGATTATATAAAAAAATTTATTTATATTTGTGTCGGTTATTTATTATTATTTTGTGTTTTTAATTTGATCAATTAATTTTTATGCTCTTTGAATTTGTTCAATTTTTTTTTTGAATTTATCTGGTTAATTCGATAATTATTTTTTATTAAGTTTCATCATTAGCTATGCAAGCAGATGTGATATATTGAATACTTTTTATCCATAAGATGCTTTTTTTATATATTCCTGTAGAATCTGTATCACTGAATAAATTGTTTTTGAAATAAATAAATCACATTAATTGTAAGGTGAATATTATAAAATAAAAATAAAAAGGGCTGGTTCCTCGAATATTTTTAGAAATGGGGAATGGTTCAGTCTTTTTAATATCAACGAAAATCAAGATTTGGAACAAAACTAAACCAAAACGGTAAACAAAAGAGAAGAAGTAATGGTTTTGTCACAAGGTTTTTATTTTCGTGATTTTTTGTTGAAAATCATTTTTAAAGTATTTTCTAAATGAATTATTCAATGTTAATTATATATCCTACTTAAATATAAAAAATTATCTCGCAGATAGAAGTTGTTTTAATCATATCGTGTGACTAACATTGTGATTTTTTTTTTAATTTTTACCCGGGTATCCTCGGACTCTTTTAAAGAATGAGACTAGTCTCAATTGGGGTTCGTGACTGCTCCTTTCAATAAGTACACTTTCTGATAATCGAACTTATGTTCTCACCATTGCATGGATATAATAGTGCTTTAATTACTAGATCAATACTTTATCGGTATTAACATTAAGACTTTATAGACATCTAAGCAATATATGAAAACGGGGTGATTTAAAATCCACTTATTTTTCTCAAATAAACCAATAATTGATTGGCATGTGTGAAAAATATTTTAATGTTTAATTATGATGCTGGGAGAAAGAAATTAATGTATTTATTTTCCAAGCAAAACATCTTATTGAAGATTTCTCAAGATTAATATTTTTCAAGCAAAATAATATTTTAACAATTAAAACCATGACATTTTTTTAACTATTCGAGACCATGGTTTGAGAGGTTTTTTTTATTAATGTGGGTGTCTGGATCAATTTACGTGTACTTCGACTAGTTTCACGGGCTCTGAAGTTAACGACCATGTAAACCTCTAATGACTATCATATTAATAACTACATGATTCAAATTTGGTTCGAAAGATTTTTGACATTGTAAAAACACACCTCTTTCCATCAAGAAAAACACACTTGTAATTTATCACCTAAACCCTTGATTTTTTATTTATTTTAAAAACACCAAACAAGATTGAAGGGGTTAAAGATTAAAAAATATAGTCTCAATTAACACGTAAATGAATAAGAATATTTTTAACGTGGAATAAAAAAAAAAGTTTTATCTTTAATCTCCCTTGAAACCAAACAAAGCCCAAGGCACCGAACCGATGTATGACATGAGAAGTATTGCAAAGTTCGAGAAATGTGAATCATAAAGTTTATACCAGGGAATTGGAGCGACTATTTGTAAACAACGCTATCTTTCAAACAGAGGTCAGTATTTGGTACGCGGCATTCAACGTTTAACTAGATAGGCGACGCGTTCAATTCCTATTCGCCCATAAAGTAGAAAATCCAATCAACGAACCTACAATCATAGTCCCAGTAAGCACTACCTCATCTGATCTGCTCTCTCCACTACAGCCACCTTTCACACTCCACAGCCACACACAGCAAATGAATACAACTCGAGAAAAACCTTCACACAGAGCTCCTCTACTAACCACCTCCCCTCTGTTACCATATCTTCCTTCCATTTCTACCTTCTCCTTTTTTTATTTTTTCTTTCTTTTCACGCAATTAAACCCCGAAAATTATCAATATCCGAATTAAACCGCCGAAATTACCTGCACTCGCAATCTAAAATGGCGATTGTGACCGTTGCGGCGTCGTTGCCGATGCCTACTCGCGTTCTATTTAGAGAATCCAAAACGGCGACGACGAAAAAGATTTTGAAACGGCAAGGAGTTAGTGTTGTAGGAAATTTCAGTCACTTTGGAGATACGGTGCGCAAGGATTTCGAGTTTATCAAAAAAGGAATTAATAAAGGAATGGACTGGGCAAATGAAGCATTTCGAATTCCGCAAGTTTCCAAAACCCTAGACGACATTTTATGGCTTCGAAATCTTGAAGATCATAATTCTCACCCAATTGAACCTCAATCCTGGCCTCAACCTTCATATCCAGGTCAATTCGCATTTTCTTTTATTTTATTTATAAGTTGCTCTTCATTTATTTATTTGGCTGTATTTTGATGTGAGATGCATGTGTTATGTGTTAACAGGACTTACCGGTGTGGATTTGCTGATGGCTGATCTTAAAGCATTGGAATCATATGCTAGTTATTTTTATTGTTTGTCTAAGATTTGGTCTAAGCCATTACCCGAAGCCTATGATCCTCAAGAAGTTGCTGATTACTTCAATTGCAGGCCTCATCTTGTCGCTTTTCGACTTCTCGAGGTATAATGCTTCTCTCTCATCTGCTAAGGTTTATTCACCTGTAGCAATTGGTTTTTTTCTCATTAGATTTTATAGATTGATTAATTGATGGCCTGCCGCATCATTGGCATGGATAAGCAGCTATTTAGGTTATGAAAGAGTAATGGTGGGGATGCCAGCAATTGTTCCGACACTTGTTTGCTAATTTTTGTAGTTGGTAAAGTAAATTTAGTAAAAATGTTAGTCTCTAGTAGTATTCGTTGTGAAATATGTTTTTATTATATTTTTATTTTGCGTGCTGGAAGGTGTTTACTGCATTTGCTACCGCAACTATAAGAATTCGAGCCTCAGGGATGAGAAAGTTTTTAAGATCAGGTTCCGATGAGGATGTAAATGGGAACATTTCACAGTACGATTTGGGGATGGTATTAAAAGAAACAATGCTAAATTTGGGTCCCACTTTTGTCAAAGGTCAGAATTCTTATTTGATTCCAAATGTTAGAATTCCAGGTCCTCTCTGTTAACTGTGACTCCTTACATTAATTTGTTTCTTCTTCTTGTTCATTCTTGCAATGCTCTTGAAATTATATGCTGGCCATTTATTGCTATCCTGCAGTCACAAGATTACCAATATGCTAGTTACATGCCTTTGCTTGCTGATGCAGTTGGTCAGTCTCTTTCCACAAGGCCAGATATTATTGGTACTGAAATTACCAAGGTTAGGTGGTGTACATAATTTTTCTACCTTAGTGTTTTCTAAAGTGTATCTTTTGTCTACATAAAATGCATAGGCAGTTCCAAATGTTTTAATATGCATGTGTGTGTTGTCATGAATTGGTTCACGGGAATGAAATTTCTCATCTTTCCCTGTATGTTTTGTTGTATTTTTCTTTTAGTGGTTTCTGGTCAAATGGATATCCTTTGTATCTTCAAGACCCTTATAAATATATTTTACTGTGTCTTTGTGACAAAATTATCAAGTGGAGTCAAATGCCTAGGTTCAAAACTTAACATATACTAATTTAATCCTTGAACAAATACTTTTAGACTTGTGTATTTATGCTGTTTGTAATTTGTGTCCTGGATGAATATTTCATACTGTGTTTGTATGGAAAAATTATCAAGTGGAGTCAAAAGCTTAGTGAAAAGATTTCCTGACAAGCTTTTAGGTTTGAGTATTTATGTTTTCCAGAGTGTGTTTGTGCCAGCTGTTACCTTTTTGTGTGTTGGCACTGGTGATGTTGAGTGTATATTGGGTGAAAAAGTTTCTTGTATGAATTCTTGCATCTGTATAATGGGGACCTCCTTGTAGATTGCCATCATCATGATTGCACTGTGAAGTTCTATTATTGGATGTGTGTAATTAATAAGATCTTTGTGTTTTGAGTTACGAATGCAGGCACTTTCCGGACTGCATGATCAAATACCTCCTTTTCCCAGGACCTTGGCTATGAAAATCTTTGAGGAAGAATTGGGTTCTCCTGTTGAATCATTCTTTAGCTATGTATCCGAGGAACCTGTGGCTGCAGCATCATTTGGTCAGGTGGATCTTTGCCTAGTTATTCTTCCACATGGACAGAGATGTTGCTTATTATACAATAGATAAATCTGTTTGCAGGCTTGTATTTTCAACATCTTAACATATTTCTTTCTGTTACTGGCTACACATTTAGGTATATCGTGGAAGCACCCTTGATGGTCGTACTGTTGCTCTGAAGGTTCAGCGTCCTAATCTACATCATGTTGTAGTTCGTGATATCTATATAATTCGGCTTGGGGTTTGTACTAATCTAAATTGACCTCTCTCTCTCTCTCTCTCTCTCTCTCTCTCTGTATATATAGTTCACAAATAATTTAGTTACGGATGTTTTCAGCTGGGCCTGTTACAAAAGATAGCAAAGAGAAAAAGTGACCTTCGCCTCTATGCTGATGAGCTTGGGAAAGGCTTAGTTGGGGAGCTGGATTATTCTATAGAGGCTGCCAATGCCTCCAAGTTTCTGGTACTCACAGGTTTTCCTTTCAAGTTAAACTGCTCTCAGTTTAGTTATATTGCAGAGAAGAAAAATAGTAGAGGTTCCAAGAATGCTGCACTTTTTGCCACTGTGCAGGTGGCATTAATCAAATTTTGCAGTGGAACAAATTTATTTGGTGGTCATGTCCTGTCTGTATTGTTTTGGGGATGGGAGTCTATGTGCTGATGACCGACTCAATAGGAAATTGATCCAAATTGTAAATTTAGATTTTTGATGATAGGGTGTAGTCTTACCACGCTGTCCAGACTGGTATCTTTGTGTATAACAGTAGAACATGGCCTCAACTCTTTTTTTTTCTTGTTACTTTTTCAGGAGGGGTATTAATACAAAGTGGGATATCCTTCTAATAAAATCATTCTAAATACCCTTTCAAACTCGGAGAAAGGCAACCTTTCTATGCTGAGACATGGAACAGCAGCTTCTCTGACAGATTTAATGAGGGAAAAGTAGAGAGCGGTTTCAAGTTTGAAAAGAAATCTGTTTCTAGTTTCACTTGGTAAAATGACTGACTTTGTCGAGTGAGAAATAAATGTGATTAACATAAAGAATTAGCTGTGTTTAAGTCACATGGTTATAGCGGGTGATATGCCTCACATATTTAGCCATGGAAATTATGATTCCAGCTAATATCTAGGACAAAATGCTCATGCTTATTACTACATTTATTTTCTCTGCAGGATGCTCATTCCTCATTCTCATTCATATATGCTCCAAAAATATTTCCAGATTTAAGCCGAAAGAGAGTTCTGACAATGGAGTGGGTTGTTGGTGAGAGTCCAACTGATTTACTATCTCTATCTACTAGTTCCGCATATTCAGAAAGACAGAAACTTGAAGCAAAAAGGCGTCTCCTTGATTTGGTTTGTGATAATAATGATTTTATCTTCGCCTCTTTCATTTGTCCATTATTCTGTGCTTTGTAATCTGCCAGAACTCCCTTTTTTACAATGTTAAAATCTAGGGAAACTATACTTTCAACTGTTCCAGGTTAGCAAAGGAGTAGAAGCATCATTAGTTCAACTCCTGGAAACAGGCTTATTGCATGGTGATCCACATCCAGGAAACTTGCGTTACATATCATCAGGACAAATAGGGTATGGTTTTGGCCTTCCATGTCCTTGAATAGATAAAACTCCGCTTTCTGTTGTAGCTGAACTTTATTTGATTATTATATCAATAAATAAGTTTGTGGCTTCAAAATCTGTCTTCCTCCTGACACATAAACATCAACTAACTGTTAAAATTTGACAAATTAGTTTCCAGCAAGCTCTGAATCTCCTTATATTCATGGCTTTATTACCTCTCCCGCTAATTTCTGTGGCAGTTTCCTGGATTTTGGATTACTTTGTCAGATGGAAAAGAAGCATCGGTTTGCTATGCTTGCTGCCATAGTACACATTGTAAACGGGGATTGGGCATCCCTTGTGCATGCTCTTATTGACATGGATGTTGTGAGGCCAGGGACTAGTATCCGGCGTATTACAATGGTATCATATTTGCATTGGGTTATCATGATCAAGTTCAAAATAATTTTTTCAAGTGCTCAACTTCTGGGACTCCCTTTTGATATCGCTGATTGTTCCTATGAATAATACAGGAACTGGAAAATTCTTTGGGAGAGGTGGAGTTTAAAGATGGAATACCTGATGTCAAGTTCAGTAGGGTAAGATAATATGTTGAGGACATATGACTATTGTTGTCCTGTACTCCTGTGCTTTCCCACAAGTAATTTGTAGTCCTGTACTTGTGCTTTTCCAATATCCTCAAGGCAAGAACTACATATGACAGCCACGATGGAGTAACTAATTTATAGAAAGTGACTTTGAATGAGAAAAAAAAAACACCCTAATTATTTAATGCATCAACGCAGACCCCATTTAGTGGCTGCAAGCCTGGAATCCTGGATTGTTCTTAAGACAAGGTCACTCTGTTAGATGATCAGTGTTTTGAATCTAACAATCAGAAGATTAGGATAGTCAAAATTATGTGCCCTTTAGAAGTACTGGAATCTGGACATATATTATAGGTGCTGATCATATGGTTGATCCCCAACTAGGAATATGTTTCAATATTATATTCCATTGTTAATTTAAATGCTGAAGGACTGTAGATTAGTCTGCTACAATGCATATCTGGTTATTTATTGTCCATTCTACTCAATATTCAGCACCAACTAAATAAAAATCCCTCCCTAACTTCTATGAGATTGGCTTGTTTTCAATTTTTAGTTCCTTCTGCTTTCTTCACCTATCCTTAAATTTTCTCTGTTTCATTGTCGTGCAAAATTTATTTGGATGCTTTATATATTCAAATGGCTGATTGTGACTACAAATTTGAAGGTTCTGGGAAAAATATTGTCTGTAGCGATCAAAAATCATTTCCGCATGCCACCATACTTTACTCTTGTGCTACGTTCTCTTGCATCCCTGGAAGGTAAGTTGATGAATGCCATATTTTATAGCTCCCGTCTATATATTTCAGTATTACCTGTAGGATCGCATCATATGCTTCCGTTTCAATGCATCGTTTTACTTTCTTTTGAAACATACTATTGAATTAAAAGTTGATATATTTTAGCAACCAGGGAATTTCATTTTCTGTAAATAAACCTGAATTAGCTTTTGGGTGACATTTGGCAGTTCCAGCTCTAGCAAACAATTTGGTCATGGCTTGGATACATTATCCAGGAATTAATAATTAGGGTTTGCGGAGGTTGGGTTCATCCACTTCTTTTATAAGATTCATTTTGATTTCTCATTTCTCACATAATTTCACATTTTTGTTTATATGTGTGCATTTGTCAAGTCACGTGAACTTTAAAGAGGCATTATAAAAACTTGTCAGCAAGGAGCTGGTTTTCAAGAAGAATTCAGATTTATTTGCCACATTGTAGTATTTTGATGAATAAAAGATCCTTGGTTCTCTGGCAGATGTTCTGTAACACATTCCAAATTTATAGCTCTAACTCTTACACGAAATGAGGCCTTTCTAATAAGAATAAGTTGGCTCATCTAAGCAAAATGCAGCACAAAAGCCCTCCCAGGGGAAATTCCCTCTGAGATTCCACAGAATATTCAGTGTTGTTGTGCTAACTGTAACATGATCTTAACTGAAAGCCAACAGTCTTAGGACCTGACAATAGCTAAATTTGTTTCTCTCATTTCTCATCCTAACAATAGCTACAACTGCCAATTGCTTTGATTTTACTTTCTCAGGTTTGGCAGTAGCTGCAGATCCAAACTTTAAGACATTTGAAGCTGCATACCCATATGTTGTTCGGAAACTTCTTACTGAAAATTCTGCTGAAACGAGGAAAATTTTGCATCTGGTATCATTATGACTTACTGAACTACTCTCATAGTCTCTGTCCCACCTAGATAATTATTGATTTCCTTGTTGTGTGTTACAGTTCATGTGAGCTATCTAAAATGTGAAAGAGAAACTTTGAAATAGTAGTAGTTTTGAGTTATACAAGTGATTAAAATGGGAAGTTAAAGGTTGTGAATTGATGGGTTACATGGCTGTTTCCCAAAAGACCAGTGGCAGGGATACTCTCCTTCACTCAATGTTCCACATTTTCCAGGCACATGCTTTCAAAAATAATAACTTCTCCCATAATTTTCTCTGTGACTTAATAATTTTGGCATGTTAGTTGTCTCTGGGTCACAGAATACTTTCTTGTGACCTGATAATACATCCTTTACTACATAGAATGCTGAAACTGGGTCTGTAGAAAATTTCTGATTCCATCAGAACCACTGTTTCATGTGCTATTTATTTATTTTTGCTATTCAGGTGGTTTTGAACAAGCAGAAAGAATTCCGGTGGGAGAGGCTTGCTCTTTTCCTAAGAGTAGGATCCACCAGGTATAACAAGAAATCCCTAAAATGTTGTCCTATGTGATACTATCTACTATTTAAGATATCCTATGTAGGACACAATTAAAAAAATCATTTCATCGATGTTAATCATTATCTCTCAAATAGTCTTCATTTTCTTTTGTTCTTTTTGTTAGTTTTGCTTTTGTGGAACACAAGAAATATATTTGTAGTGTAAAGTTTTATGGGTATTCACATGATGCAGCATTTTCGATTCATGAGAACCAAAAATACCACCCATTGCCACCCATTCTCATTTGGCACATTTGATTGCAAATGTTCTTCATTGTCTATCTTTCTATCATTATTACATCATCCAATACACGAATAAATTCTTGTACTTCTGCAGGAAAGCCTTCAATCGGGTGATAGCATCAAAGAATGAAAGTTCGCTCGATTATTTACCAAAAAGGTCCAGTGGTGTTTTTGATACTGCACACTTAGTTCTGAGGCTTTTACCATCTAGAGATGGTATTGTGCTTAGGAAACTTCTAATGACTGCAGTGAGTGAATTTGAACCAGAACCTTTTCATGAGATACTATCTTATTTTTATTAGTGCTTTTTTGGGTGCTCCCCAGCGATGAGATTTCATCTTATGCTATCTAGATATTTTGAAGTGGCTTATGGCATCATTGTCTCTCATTTTATTTTCTAACAATGAATTGGACTCATTTTGCATTTCAACAAACAGAATGGAGCTTCATTAATCCGAGCAATGGTTTCCAAGGAGGCAATTTTCGTCAGACAGCAGCTTTGCAGAGTTATTGCTGATGTACTATATCATTGGATGACTCAAACTTTTGGACGAGGCATTATGGCAACCCGGTACGGTTCCCAAGTAAGATTGACCAGTGAGGCTGACAATGGAGAGCTGAGTACATCTTCCAGGTTAACTGTACCGGTTTATGATTATCAGTCCATATTTAGAGATCGACGCCTCAAAGTGATCTTTTCCAGGATACTAGATTCTGCAAGGAAAGATCCAGTGTTGATGCTAAAATTCTACTGGACTACATTTGTTATGGTTGTCACGGCCTCAGTTAGGGCTTGTCACCGGGTTTTGGTCTCTCTGTCCGAGGCTATGTTGGCCCCTTCTCGCTTTCTCCCAAGAGTGGCAATTAGTGCATGAAATTCATATTTGGCCCTAGCAATCCTCTTCAGAAGAAGAAGATTTAATGCAGACACCCCCCTTGACTGTAGATTTTTGGAGGAGAGCAGAGAATGTGGGATAGAATGGTAATAGGAAAACTAGGTGCTTTTGGCTTATAATGCTAATAGGAAAACCAAGTAGTCGGATTTTATGACATCAAGGTATGAGTCCACCTCTGGTGCTTACCCTGACTCCAGTGAGGTGGGTTTCAAGTAGTTGGTGCCAAAAAAATTTGTACTGCAAATAGTGGGCATCATCGAAGTTGGTATCGCCAAATTCTGGACAACATTGAGGTCAATCAATGAATCGTGGCAGACCGAGGATAAGAACTGTATATAGTCATATACTTCGGTTTCTATAAACTCAATGCATTTGAAATATGTAACATTTAGCATTGGTATGTGACATCCGCGATGTGCAAGAGGCCAGGAGCTTGTGTGGAAAGACGTATTTTGCTCGTTGAAGTTATGTGGTAGATAAGGCATCAGTTGAGCGAATTGAAAACGTGAATTTGTGATTCATTACTGATCTAAAGAGATAATTTCTTCGCTGATGTTGTTTTTACAAGTAGTAGTTTCCTTAGCCTAGATTTTTGCCTGTATTAGTTATTCGCTTGGGAGTTGCAATGTGATGGTTGACTAAAAGCAACAAAGACTACATCGAACTTAGAGAGGGTTGCTTGCATCTTCGTCTAGCACAAGATGCCTTACGGCGTACATCATCTACTATATGTCATGTAGATACATTGCTTCATAGCTATCGGGAATTTACTACATGTAGCGTTTCAAGCTGTAATTTAAATTAAAAAAAGCAATTAAAATAATACTTTTGATTATAAAATTGCAGTTTAAAACACGATACTTATCATGTAAACAAACAGGTAATGTACAAATCCCAACCATATAACTAAATTAAAAAAAGAAATAGCACTATAAACATTTATAAAGTTCTGGTTTAAATCTACTCATCATATTATCAATTTAAATTTAAATTTAAATAAGAAATTACTTCTCAAAAACACATCAGTCAACAAACAAAGTTATCATATCAAATTCAACATCTTATCCAGCCCAATATCTAAATTGCATGTCGTAATTTTATCTTGGGATTATAATAAAAAAAGCAATATTATTTTGGACACAACTTTAGAAAAAAAAAAATCTTTAAATTAACATAACCGATGATCAACCAGCTTATAAATTGATCGTCCTCTAAATTTAGCTAGGTAAACTTTCGGAAACGAGATCACCAGGCGCCGCCGGAACGACTTTAATAACTGTCTACAAGTGAATTATCTAAAATCCAGTAGAGTGGTTTGATAACAATCTTTTTCACAGTTAAAAAAAGAAAGAGTTAAAACGGCAAGTCGTTTTGAGAACCAATATAACCCCAGTTTCTGATCTGGAAACCCGGGCCTAAGATAAGTTGAAACTCCCTTTCTTCTTCATCACAAAGTCAGAGATCCCAGATCATTTTCACCAAATCAAACAGTGACCTTTTCAAAACCCTAAATCTCTGCATTATGAGCTCTCCACCCATTCTCGGAGTAATCTCCCCCCCCCCTCTCTCTCTTAAATTCTCTCCGTTTCTCATCGCATCTCGACCTGATTAACCTTATTGTTTTCTAATGGCAGGGCGCGAGCTTGTTTACAGGGTTCACGAAGCTATGCAAAGGTCTCGCGGTGGTTCTCGTCGCTGGTCACATTGTTGTTCAGATTTTCCCCTCCGCTGTTAACTATCTTGCTCTTATTCCTGCCAGGTAACGAACTTTTCAATTCTTGAATTCCTTGCGGTCTTGTTTTTCAGATTGCAATCAGTAGAGTAAAGTGGAAAAATGGTGTTTAGTAATGACATGTTATTGATTAAAGATGGTAAAGGATCCGGAAATGGTAACGTGAGCCAGGCAGATACTAGAAGCAATAACACACACACACACACTTACAGCGTAGACTCGAGGAGTTAAAAAGAGTTACTAATTGAATCCTGTTATATCCATGAACTTGTACATACCTTTCTTGATTATTTCAATGTTGATTTGATGGAATTTTTTTTCTTGTTCTTAGTCCTGGAGGAAGCAGCTTGAAAGAGAGGGCTGCATTGCCTGGCAAGCTGGATTTTTTCTGAGATTTTTTTTTAAACACTATAGTTTAGGATTTAACTGGATAATTGATTATGAATCTAGTTATTTTTTTTAAGTGCTTAAAAATCATAAAAACAATGGGTTGGACCACTGCTGCAAGTCAAATAATGATCACGGTGCACTTCTAATGTTAATCACTTTGGACTACGGAGCCTTTAAAATGGGCGTGTCTTACAGCATGTCTCCATGATCTCGCCTTTTAGAACACAGGATAGATATATTTGCATGATGCTTTATAACTTGCTTATTTTGGTGTAATTGCCTGCATTATTGGTAATCACATCCTTGTGGTCGGTATGGCTCTACCATGGTACGATGAACAGCTGATCAGATGTGATTTTCTCTTGAAATTAGTGAATATCAATGAAGAAATACAGTCAAAGAAAAAATAATTGCTAGTATAGGGGACCAGAGATAGAGACAGCTATGGACGTACTATACTCAATTACCACCCGTGCTAGGCTGTGGAGATTGATAACATTCCTGCAGCATGCTCTATATGTATGATCTTCATTTCAATGGCAAGGAAATTTATTCCTTACCAGAAATTTTGTTTTGCAGGACGATTCCTTTTGCATGGAACCTCTTAACAGCTGGTTACATCGAACAATCGATATATGGAGTATGTAGTTCATCTGTTGATAATGCTATTCTTTTTTTTGGTTTTGCCTAAACTGCCCCGTGACTTCTATATTTCATTCATAAAGTTGCACTCACCATTAAATTCTTCTGTAGGTGGTTGCAAGCACTTTATGCCTCCTCATCATGGGAAAGCTTCTTGAGCCAGTATGGGGTTCTAAGGAGTTCTTAAAGTTCATTTTCATAGTCAACTTTCTTACCTCTGTTTGTGTTTTCATTACTGCTATTAGCCTGTACTACATAACAAGGCAGGAAAATTACCTGTAAGCATGTGCTTCCTAAATGTTTTTTTTTTGTTGGCTTGTGCTACTCTTTCTATTACCATTGTACTGATTTCCTTTGTTCTTTCTGGTAGTTATATGCCCATTTCTGGCTTCCAAGGGATCCTGGCAGGTTTCTTGGTTGGTACCAAGCAAATTGTACCTGACCAAGAGCTGTCTCTATTAAGATTAAAGGCAAAGGTATGGACCTGTACAATGGTGTTGCTTCATTCACCTCTTGCCTTTTAGTATTACTTGATGATTTGTTTTGCAAGTTGAAAGGATGTCTCATACATTCTCCTTGGTGCTGTTTCAAATGCCATGCAGTGGTTTCCGTCTCTTATGCTCTTGATAGCTATTGTTATAAGCTTCTTTACTGCAGAGTCAGCAAAATATCTTCCAACCATAATATTTGGCACTTATATGAGCTGGATTTACTTGAGATACTTTCATAGGAAACCAGAAACAAAACTAAGGGGTGATCCAAGTGATGATTTTGCATTCTCATCCTTCTTCCCTGAATTCCTCAGGTGTTTTCTCCTTTTCTTTTAATACACTGGGTTTTTAGTCCATGGAATATATGAGTTTGTTTACGTGCTTCCATCTTTCTCCATCTTGTTTTCAGGCCAGTCATTGATCCTATTGCATCAATATTCCATCGGATGTTTTGTGGTAGATTCAAAACTTCTACTGAAGCCCACGGTCACACCTTGGGAGGTGCTCCATTGCCTGGTTCTGATCCCATCGAGGCATCTAGGAGGAGGTAAGTTTATCCACTCAATTTAAAACTTTGGATAAGGATACGTGTCCCTTTCAAATACTAGGAAATTGTTAAATCATCCCAATTTATTTGAACATGACACTATAATATGATCTCTGCTGTGAAATTCTAGGGTTATGTGTACTGGTATCATTGTAACAGCAGAAATGAAAAATGCATTTTTTTTATAAATAGAAAAATGAACCCAAAGGAACAATTAAGCAGTGATTCAAAGTCCTGAACACCTTCAATTACATGTAATATTAAGCACATTGTCATAGTAATTAAGTTTTCACAGGTGGCAAAAAGTTATAGTTTCTGATCAATCTTCCCCTTGCAGAGAAAGAGGAGCTAGAGCACTGGAAGAGAGATTGGCAGCTGAGAGGTTGGCCACTGCACGGAGTGCTGAAGAGTTGAAAAAGGATGTCTCAGAGAATGTTTGATTGCTCGACTTCACTTTCAAACATAAACAACAAATGCGAAATTGTATCTTTTATGACCACTTCAGAGTTTGTGCAGTACTTGGAAAGAAGTCTTTTTGGTTGGTTTCCATATCACAGTTTCTTCATGCATATTTCCGTCGATTGTAATTCTTATAGTAAAATCATTCCTATATCCTTGTTTTTTTTTTTTGTGGACAATGACTGTTCTTGCCTTCGACACATATAGAGCAGAAATGCTGAAGAACTATCCCTGGGATGGCTTTGCAGAAATAGATGGAAATTTTTTATCTGCCAACGGAGGCTGCTTTCCCAGAAAGATGCGTAACCATCAAGATTCTGTCGGTGGATGGGCTTTTGTTTCCAGCTAGGACCCATTTTTTATTACAGGTGTTGAAACTCTATGCCACCGTTCATTATTGGATCACAATTTAAGATTGGTAGACTGCTTCGAAAAATAAGGATTGACACGAGCATTCTTTTGAATTCGCTGGGATGGACACAATAATGGAATTGGTTGGGAAGATCCGAATCTCAAGATGGCCTGTCATTTTCAGTTGCTTCCAATTTAATTGCGAACACCAAATCCTAGGAACTGTAGGTGCATTTGCCAAACTTTCTGTTTAAAAGTTTTGCCCTGGTCCTGGATTCGCTGCCCCGTTCCTTCACATGGGAAAGAAATTGCGTGCCTGAAACCAGTAAGAATAAAGAAATTGCAAGATGATAAATTGATTTGAGAACGTGGAGATACGGCGACCAGAGAAAGAAACTTGCTGAAATAAGAAAAGAACTTGTGGATAGAGAAAGGAAGCGTGTCGTTCTTAAGTTTAATCCTTGCGTACAGTAACCAACCCCCCGCTTCAGGCTTTCTTCTCCTTCTTTCTGCTTTTATGTTTTTAATTAAATTAATCTTATTACCTCCTTGAAAAACGAAAGCCTCCACGTTTGACAATAACACGTTGATTGTGGCTTGTCCCACGAGGACTCTTCT
>Ga0325410_1001271_pt1 | contig 27869 bp, 23 predicted proteins | sample PopdelMetagenome_16_FD_206182 | JGI IMG/M metagenome (GOLD analysis project Ga0325410, IMG submission 206182) | Populus deltoides microbial communities from Bellville, Georgia, United States - Xylem-PdIQD-R3 | ecosystem: Host-associated > Plants > Phyllosphere > Stem > Wood/Secondary xylem...
TCTCCGAGAGAAAAAAAAAAAAAAAAACTCTTTTGGTAGTCCTAGAAAGATTGCCAAATTTAAAAACTTTTTTCCCGTTTTGTAAGAAAGCCTAGTACAATATGTAGAAACATTACTTGTTGCAAGGATGAGGACAAAAGACATTGATTCATAGCAAATGATGGACAAGATCCTGTATTTCTAGAAGGCTGCCGCCTCAATTTTTTACCGGCTTAGGTGTTTCCATATGTCTTCTCATTGGCTCTGTCAACTTTGTAAGAATCGAATTACTGTGTCAAACTTTGCCATCACAGCAGGTTCATTCCTCGGCATTTCCTGGACTTCTTCAACTTAAATGCCTCCAAGCTAAATTCGTTATCATTCTTGTCCTTTCCTTCTCCAGTGCTTCGTCTCTCAACCACTTTGAATCATCTGATCCATCAATGTCTGTAAGTGATTTTCCAACTAAAATATAGTATTTGGTTTCTTTCTTCATGACCACCCCTTTTTTTTTTATGTTTTATGATGTTTCTCAGTATTGGGATCTTCTTTTCACAGTCCTACATGATGTAATATGTTTCATCAGTCCAGATTTTAAGCATCTTAGTAAGCCCTTTTTGCAGCAGGTTTAGTTTTCTGATAAAACTTGTACCATGTTGAATAATCTTAGCTTGAAATGGTATTTCGTAATAAGATGATTTAGTTGTCAGCAACCACTCCCTCCATAATCTATACTATGTTCAAATGAAGTAAAGCTGTTCCACTCACTCACTTGGCACTCTATGCTATACTATGCTATGTCTTGGTGATTTGATGCTTGAAAAATATTGATTCAAGTAAAAATTCCTGTAATGGATTTTAAATGGTTTTGATAATAAGATTTGATGAGGCATATATATATTGCACGTGTTAAACTTGGACGCTTCGTAGTTGTTTATCTTTTTTGTTTCTTTCAATTCAAACTATTAGAGGGAAGAAATGATGATAGCTTTCCGAACAATAAACAATTACCAACCCAGGCCAGGAGCTGGCCTAGAAAAATCTTCATCCATCGATTCCTTACAACCCTAACAGGCTTCCAATCTTCATGTATAACAATCTGTTGTGTTAGTTTGTAATCTGTAAGTATTTGCATACATTAGTCCACGGTCGTAACGAGATTGAAATCAAGAATTTGCTCAACATTTCCCCTTTCTTTCCCATGATTTTCGGTCACAGCAACGGTCCCATGTCCCAAAGTTCGGCGGCTGGGATAAAGAAAATGTGCCATACACTGCCTATTTTGATAACGCACGGAAAGGGAAACCCGGCGTGAGGATGAACCCAAATGATCCGGAGGAGAATCCAGAGGCCTTCATGTATGCTAGTGGGGGCATGGAAGATGATGTTGATTTTGCTTCCGGAGCCTTTGAGGGAACTAACTCAGAAAAACAGAACATTGAGGGACTCAAAGGGCACAATGCACATTCAATGAGCCCTTCTGACCATCGAAAGAATGCAAGGCACAATAACCTGACATCAGAATCAGGAAGTGAGAAAAGTAGTTCTGACCATTCACTGTTGCAGGCTCAGAAGACTGGTTTGGCTGTTGAGGGAAATAAAGCCTTGTCTTCATCACGACATTCTAGACAGAGAAGTGGAAGTACTCATCCATTTGATCATGAGGGTGTAAGTCTTCTGATAGCATCCTAATATTTGTAGAATTCCCTCTAACCTGAAATTTTAAAGACCTCAGCAGCAGAACCAATAGACATCATTACTCTTTTCTTCCTTTTGACATTTTCATACTGCAAGCAGTCGTTCTGCTACTGCAACTTTGATTTAATTTTCTTAAGTTAAATGGGGATGGCAGCATCACAGGGCAGCATCAATTCCCAAATTTGGAGCATGGGATGAAACAGACCCCAGGTCAGGGGAAGGCTTTACTGTGATTTTCAACAGAGTGAAAGAAGAAAAACAAATTGCATCCACCACATTTCCTTCTGTGCCAACCCAACCAGTAACTCTAAGAAACAAGGGAAATTCTTCCTCTCGATCAAAGGTAATTAAGGTGTTGGCTAATTCACTTCATACGATCAACTTCATAACCATAACATATTAAATATTCTGCAGCATGCAGCAGATGTTCTAGTTATTGGAGAGAATTTTCTAAGACAATTTCAAGTCTAAAAGCTCTTAACAACTTATAAACTTCAATATTCTCCTCTGCTATGCTTCCACTTTGACCTGTCTCATTTATGAAAACAATACTACTATGATCATGCAGTTCTGTTGCTGTTGCTGTTGCTTTCCGAAGGGGGAAATGAGTGACTAGATGGCTACTTCAGCTTCTTACAACCTTGCTTAAGAGCAGAAGATCATGTCGTTTGATGCAATGCATATATCAATGGTTTCCCACAATTAGTGCCCAAGGATTCTGTAATTTAAGATTTTACTCTTTGCATTACATTTTTGTTTATTATTAATACGGTAAAGGGAAGAGAAATCTTGGATTTAGCTCATTTTTCATGTGGTTGCTTGTCAAGCTTTTCCTCCTAGTAAATGAATACAAGGAAAGAATTTCCTACAGTTTAAGCCTTTGAAACTGTCCTGTCCTCTTCATTTAATTGTTTTTTTCTGGAGAAAAAATTGGTTTGAATTCTGAGGGATAGTCTACCAAAAACCACAAGGTTATAATATGTGGCTGTCTCTTTGCTGGATTTTCCAATCTGGTTTTGGGTCGTCCTTGTTGCAGCGATATTATTGGCTCATTTGTTTTGCTCAAATGCCAACCAAATCCTCTGTGGACCAGTAGTCAGGCTCGTGAGTCTACCTAGCTATCTGTAGCTAGTTGCGGTCTTGAAATAGAATATTAAAGATGGTCGAGACAGATAAAAATATGTTAAATTTATTTAAAAATTGTTGTGTAAACATATTTATTTTATATGAAAAAAGCCTAAAACCAAAAACCAACGAGCTTGAGCCTAGTTTGAACTAAGATCGAAACTAGACCAGGCTCTTCTTTTTCGATACATTCAAGACCTAATGGGCTAAAGTTGCTACCCAACCCATGCACATGTATGTTCCCAAAGATGTCCTGGAAATCATCCATGGAGGAGGGCCATATGTTGGCTCTTATAATTTCTGATACACACATGTGGTTTTTGGGGAAAAAAAAAATCTGTAATTATGCGCACATATAATCCTACAAATCAAGCAGCTGTTTTTTTTTTTAAAAAAAAAATTGATTCAAAAGAGAAATTGAAAACTCTTAGCTAACATTGAATTGAAAAGAAATAAAAAAACTTTAACATGTTAGTTACTCAATCTTTTCTATAGATCAATATACAATAATAAATATAAATATTATAATACGAGAGGAGTTCTATATATATATATATATATATATATATAAAACAAAGAGAGTGAAATTGAGAGTTTTCTGCTAAAATCTTTCAAATTTTGACAGAAGTAGAAAAGGAAATAATCTTTCTTAATAATTAAAAAAGATAACAAGATACTCATCATATAAGCTTATAAAATTAATTAACTTCCTTTTATATATATATATATATTGCTGCCTTCATGAATAAAGCTCTAGCATTAACTCCGTAAGAAAATTTATTGCTTTTTAATTCCTTCTCAAGAAAATTAGCAAGGGAAACCCTAAACCCTAATCGCTTCCAAGCTAATTAATCAAAGGTCATGGCCACCAAAGTGAAGAAGCAAAGCCTAGGCCGCCAAAAGATCGAGATCAAGAAAATAGAAAACAAAAGCTCCCTAGAAGTTACTTTCACAAAGCGTCGCAAAGGTCTTTTTAACAAGGCTAGTGAGCTCTGCGTCCTCACCGGAGCTGAGGCAGCAGTTATTGCATTCTCCCCGGGCAAGAAGGCCTTTGCCTTTGGTTTTCCCTCTGTGGACACCGTTATAGACCGCTATATGAGCGAAAATACAGAGGAGGGAAGATCAGTGAATACAAGTGCTAGTCATCATCGAGTTGTCCAGGAGAGCAGGAAGCAATATGCAGAGGCCCTTGCAAAGAAGGAGGAGGAAAAGAAGCGAGTGGAGACGATGAAAGAAGGTGGGGAAGTTGAGTTTGGACGGGATAGGTTTTGGTGGGATCTAAGTATAGAAGACATGGGATTAGAGGAGCTTGAGCGTTATGTGGCTTCAATGGAAGAGCTTAAGAAGAATGTTGGAATTAGGGTTGATGAGTTGGAGAAGGCAAGCAACTCTCCATCCAGATTCTTGGATTTGGATTCCGGCCTGAACGCAAAGGGTATTGAATATTGATAGATATATATATGAGAGTATCTGCATGAATTAATTGCATCTGCCTAGTTCTTACGTCTTACTAGCTAGCTACTAGTCTTCGTGGCTACATGCATGGATTTGGAGGTATACGTACGCAGTATTATCCTTGTAACCCTCCTCCATCTATTATTAATTAGTGATAATTAAATATTTTATCAAACAGGCGCATGCTTCCATCCAAGACGACATCAAATTAAAACAAGCCTTAATATGTCTTGACAATTTCAACATCAGACCATAATAAGTTTTTTTAAAATTTATTTTTCTTCACTTCACTCACTAGTACTTGTGTAAGACTAAAATTTATAATAATTTTATACCAAGATTAATTATTATGATATATTGGTTTTTATTTTAATAAAAACACTTGACAAACACGTGTAAATTAAACAGAATATTTAACTGATAACGAATGAATGAGGGAGTGGCATTGTTTAATGTTTGAAACTCATATGAGATAACGGGTAGATATACTGAGATTTCCTTTATAAAAAAAAAAAAATCGAAAATGGCCCCAATTCAAAATATTTGTTAGTAAATCAAAGTGAAGATAGGCCTAGCTAGCTAGCCAGTTATGTTTTTTTGTTGCTAATGTTATATAGTTCTTAATTTTCATTCTTATTTACTTCCCTTGAAACGAGAGACAGAGGGATCATAGTTTATGCTTGTGTTGCACCTCCTGAAATTGATTAAATTAAATTAAAAGAGGGATCGAAAGAGATGGAGGGGAGATGCAGTCTCTTGTTCATATTCAAAAGAGTATCGGCATTCGTGATCGATGTTCTAGTATCGGCATCATATCTGATCCTTGTGTTACAAAAAAGTAAGTTTGGTGGTTTTGCTTCCGGTACTCTATTTTTTGTATTCAATTTCTTCTTCTGTTGTTCTAAATCTTGCCGCTATCGTACATTATTATATTAGATAATAATATAAATTATATTTTAAAATCTTATTTAATAGTTTAAAATTTTAAGTTAAGATGGTTTTTTAATATGATATTAGAGTCTTGATGATGAAGCAGTTACGAATTTAAATCTTACATTAATTTTTATTTATTTAATAAAAATTAAACACAAAGTAGTGTCGGTATGTTCTTTCACATACCAAGCTGCCATCGATGGAAGGCATTGATGCCTTACTAGCTGTAAGCTGTCTGCTTTATCTCGTTTTCTTATGCTGGGGTCATTTGGATGGTCTAAATATTTCCCTCTGTTTTCTCCGGAAAAATAAGAGTTCAACATTTGAAATTAATGGTAAGTAATTCCCCAGCTTCGGTTTCATAGGCTGCCCTGATCGTTAGTTAAATTGGGTCAGTATTCCATGCAGCTACGACTATCAACAGGCTCTCCGCAATCAGGTCCAAAATCATCAATCAGAAAGGTGAGCCTCATCTACCAATGTACCATCATAGTTCATTAAAAAGAAGAAGAAGAAGAAGAAGAAGAAGAAGAAGAAGAAGAAGAAGAAACCCTGACCTCTGTTCTTGGTTGCCAACCTCTTTCTTGTCGAAAGATTGTAAGTTACACTGCTTAGGGATTATGGATACTTGTATAGAAATTCTGTTATGACTGATCATACTTCAACTGTTTAATCTATAATTTGTGGCTGCAATAGTTTTGCACTAGCTAGATTCTTGTTCCTAGCTACTCGTCCCTTGACGAAATGGTCGTGTCTTTGATTTGCTTTTTTGATGATCTCCCTTTCTTGCCTTCTTTGTTTTTCTTCAGATGCCGCTCAATTCAGTTACATCGATAATTGATGGCTTGACAAGATTGTATAGAGAAAAGCTAAAGCCATTGGAAGTTACATATCGTTTTAATGATTTTGTTTCCCCTTTATTGGTGAGTGTTTGCGCATACATTTTATATCATTTATTATTACTGAATCTTTCAACTTTGATAATTCTTCGTAATTTGATTGTTTATTCTCTTTGCCTTGGTTATAAATCATCTGTTATCATAGCATCTTGACACCTACATACACACATCTTGCAAGACTCTTGTGTGCGTCATGTTGCTTTATTATCTGCACTATATATAGGGTGCAGCTTTATTTGGTCAGCATTACCAAAACAAAGATAATTGGATTAAACTAGTTGTTCGTAACATCTTGCAAGACTCTTGTCTGCGTCATGTTGATTTTGGTTGCTTGTTTCTCAATTTTTTTTTTATTGGCCGGAGCTCACATTGGACCAGAGCCGACAACTGACAGATTTGTTGCTGTAATGGTATAAACATTTTCATGCTCTTGTTTATTTTGAAAGCATTTATATCTTTTTACATTCATGGCTTTTGCATTTTGTAACATCTATCAAGCTCATACCAATACACCAAAAGCCTCCAAGTAACCAATCATTTGAGTTGTTAACAGATCTTGTGATTTGATGATAATCATTAATTATGATTACCTCATTTTATTTTCATGATGGATGTTCAGTTTGTTTTATCATTGTTTCCACTTGCTCATAGTCTTCTTAACTTCAGTCTGGATCTGACGAAAGAAGCATACCTGGGAACACTACAGCTGTTCAGGCAGATATGCCATTTAGGGGCTTAACAAGTTTTGGAGGAGCATTCTTATCAAAGTTTGAGTGTGCTCAAATGCCTCATCCAGTAAGTTTACGTTTGCATTTAATTTTTCTCAGCTGTTATCTACTCTCTACTCTGTTATTTATTACCGTTCCTGCTGTCGATGCACATGCAGCTGCTAGATGAAATCACAATTATTGACACTCCTGGGGTTCTCTCTGGAGAAAAGCAACGAGCACGAAGGAGTTATGATTTTACTGGTGTTATATCATTGTTTCCAGAAAAAAGGTGATCTGATTCTCTTTTGTTTGATCCTTATAAACTTGATATCAGTGATGAGTTTAAGCGAGTAATTGGATCCTTACGAGCCAATGATGGCAAAATACGTACGTGTTGTGTTGAACAAGGCTGACCAAGTCAATACCCAACAGGTTAGATGCTTGTTTTCTCGTACTTTCACTTTTAAAAACTGAGTTCAACAGGGCCATGTAACCTGCTTATCTGTTGACATCATTTTATAGTTGATGAGAGTTTATGGGGCACTAATGTGGTCGCTTGGAAAAGTTCTGAATACTCCTGAAGTTTCTCGTGTTTATATTGGGTATATGCCCTTTCTGCTCTTTCATGCATTATTTGCTCTTAAAGTCTTAACCTCTCCTTAGACTGCCATGCTGCCCCCATGACCATTTCATTTACTGCTGCCTATTCTTCTCTCGTTATATTCATCTGATTAATTTTTATCATTTTACTGCAAGATTTTCCTTTCATATATGTTTGATTTCTGTCGATTGTGGAACTTATATCTACATGGTCGACCCTAGATGTTCTACTTGTTCAAATCCAATGTCATTTAAGAGATCCTGGCATTATTTGCAACTGTAGATTCTAAGTCTGTTAGTCTTTTGTTTTTCTTGCAGCTCATTCAATGACAAACCTATTGATGAAGAAACTGCCAGCCCAATGTTCTGTGATCTTTTTGAAGAAGAACAGAATGACCTTCTCATGGACTTGCTTGATATTCCTAAGAAAGCTTGTGATCGTCGAGTATGTTCACCATTTTCAACTCAAATTTTTGTGGTTTTCTGCTTATCCTGACATGCATATCTGTATGTGATTCTCATTTTTGTGCATGTGTCTAATGACCACCTGTGTGTTTCTATAATGCATGCTTTGTATATCTGTATATATCTAATTCCTGGGCAGTTATAGTTTTATTGAAACTACTAGCTAGTTAATGGTGAGATGGTATCTGCATCCTCCAGATCAATGAGTTTATGAAGCGTGCTAGAGCTGCTAAGATCCATGCCTACATAATTAGCCATCTCAAGGAGATGCCTTCTCTAATGGGCAAGACTGAGACTCAAAAACGCCTTATCAATAATCTTGAAGATGAATTTGCAAATTCAGAAGTGAAACAGAGTGGTGTGAGGAAGGCAGAAGGGTGTTCGTTGCAAGAAGTGCTGTGGGAACGCGTACTTGTATTATGTAAATATATTTTATTACATGCTTGTTAACATAACATTTGGAGCTTTGCTGAAAAGCTTGCTTGGATTTTAAGCATGATTGCCAGTTTTTGAAAGGGATGATGATGCGTTGCAGAAATTTTGGATTTCGTATTCATTCATTGTTTTGATTGATTGTTGTGCTTTCCTTGCAATCACCGTTTTGTCTATCTTTAATTCTAGGCCGGGGACGAGCAACGCATGAGGGTGTTATAAAAAAATTAATATTTTTTTTAAAAAATTATATCATCTCATAAACTTTCAAAAAAACTAATAAAAATAAATAATATTTCATAATATTTATTATAATATAAAAATCCAAACTTTAACTAAAACAGTGCAATTCAAGCACTTTAATACATCAAATCAAGACTAAAAAGAAAATCTCACGGAAATAAGTAAAGCATATCAAGTAGAAAAAAAAAAACTCTTAATAATCAACCTACTAATAGAAATTAAAAACATGAAAATAATATTAAAAAAAAAGGTAAATTCAACTAACTTAATGGAGGAATAACATTTAACATACATTATAGATATTTATAAGTTATAAATCATAAATTGTGATATAATAATAATATAAGAACTCAAACAGATGTGTATATACATATTAAGCATATTAGTATATAATAGTAAAATGCATGTTAGATAACAGATAACAGATGAAACCTTAAGATTCTGATAACAAACGAGGTTTGCAGCCTCGATAATAAATGAGGTTTGCAACCCCGGTCACTATGGAAAGACAGTCACCATAAGTTGATACTTCTCTCATTGGCTAGCTATACAGACTATTAAATGTACATAGACTAACTATTCTCTATTAGTATGAAGTTTCTAGCAAGTATCCCAATATCCAGATATAACAAATATTCTCTCATAACAAATATATTTTTAAATAAAAAAATACTCTTATAAAATACTTTGTAATTACAAAAGTAGGTTCATTTTATTACTGATAATATGTTTAAAAAAACAATCTTATAATATTGTAAAAATATATTGACTTGTGTACAATAAATTTTATATGCTTGATGGAGGTAAATCTTCTGTAGATAGTAGTACCATACGAAAGTTTAGAATTAATGGTAAAATAAAATGTAAATTAAGTTAATATTGTTCCTTAAAATAGATGTTGCCTCTATGATCACAAATTTATATATACTATCATTTCAACCATGTATGTTTACTTATGTAGCAAATCATGACAGGAGCTAATTATCACCATTCCTGAAGTTCTTTGATGGCAGTGGCGAAAGTCTCATATAAGCACAGGGGGTGGAAGCAAAACAAAATAGTAAAAGAATCAAAGTATGATCAAATTAAGAATAGAAGGGCCAATAATCTGACACCAGCAAGTGTCGTTGACTCGTTGTCAGAAACAGTATCGATGTCAAAGCAAGCAAGCAAGTCATTTGTACGATGTTTCAAATGAACAGAAAGGCATAGACATGCTACGGTGTGTATCACATTACAGAACAAAAGTTGGCATCCTCATCCATCCATAATATTAGGGCTTACCAAGGTATTGTCCGCTTGTGTTCTTCCATTTATGTCTGAAATATGATGATGAACTTGAAGCTGTTACCCTTATTTGAAAGACTTAGGTGCTTGTGTAGACACACCATGCTTTTGTTCTGGTCATTTTTGTGTGCATATTAACACACTCGGGCGAACTGTATGGCTCTTGGGATTGTACCAACACACCTTGCTGATTTCATTACAAGCAATAAGATGATTGTAAGTTCAGATTTCTGTCTTTGAGTTGTTTGAATAATTTACAAAGGAACAGTCGCTGACATGTCCTGGGTAGTACTGGACTGGATTGTTAATTGTTACAGAGGAAGACCATTGAGGATCAGGCCTTCCTCAACAGGCTTGGTACCTGATATGGCTAGAATCGAGGGGGAACATGCTACGTGGGGGAGAAGAAACCAAGACCTGGTCTTGGTTGCGGTAGTTATTGACAATATTTCATTCTATTGTTTTAAAGTTGTTTCCTGATAAGTTGGGAGTTCATGAGTGCTCATGACCACGTGTGAAAAGTGGAGCAATTCCATGATCACATAGTGGAGCTTACTCCTATTTTTATGAAAGAAGTGGCAGTTGTTATTTACTTGTAACTCTCTTGAACCTTAAGCCTATAAAAGCTATGGTATACGATTGAGAAGGATATAGATGAAAATAAACCTTTTCTTTTAAACCTTTTTCTTTCTCCTTTACAAATTCTCTTTGTTTAATTGTTACACATCAATTTGGTATCAGAGCCTGGTTTGGCTCATAGAGACACGAGCTAAAACAAACACGGAGTTTCAAAGCGAGGTGAATGAGACCTTAGCTCGTCATGAGTCCGGAATCGACCAAGCCAACAACAACATCATCCAAGCCAACAACAACATCACCCACATCAACCACAACATCGATCAAATGAATGCGACCTTACAAACAGTAGTGGCTGAGTTGCAGGCCCTTCGTTCTATCAATATCCAGAATTTTGTTGAACGAGACATCAACTCATTTTCTTAAGCTGAAACATCAAACCACCGAAATTCTACACAACCAAACCTATTCCCATCCACCCAACCTGTCATCCGAAATTTATCACAACCTGACATCTCCCATTCCAACCAAATTGCCAACCGAAACTACACACAACTCAAATTTTCATTTCCAAGATTCAATGGGGTAGACCCAAACATATGGATATATAAAGCCGAGAAGTACTTTGAATTCAAGAATATCCACCATCAACAAAGAGTTTAGCTAACTTCCTTCCACTTGGAAGATGATGCCCTCCAATGGCATCATTGGTTAAGTAAATTCAGGGGACATCTTAATTGGTCAGAATTCACCCAAGCTGTGCTGCATCGTTTTAGACCGACAGACTATGAAGATCCTTCAGAGGCCCTCACTAGCCTTAGACAAACCTCCACTGTCAACATCTATCAAACAGAATTCAAGAAGCTGTCCCAGCGCATTGATAACTTACCGGAGAACTACTTGGTTGGTTATTTTATTGTAAGGCTGTGTGACGAGATCCGATTGGATGTCAAAGTTAAACAGTCAAGAACACTACTGGATGCAATCGGAGTTGCAAGATTGGTAGAGGAGGGAACCCCGCTGCAAAGAAAATCCACCTTAGTTTTTCGAACCATAGGAGTAGCAGCACACCAGAAAAACAACCCCAGCATATCAGTCGGACTCTTGGGACCACCACCCATCACTAAACCGAACCAGACTTCACCAGGAGGTTTTAAAAGGATTACCAGCCAGGAGGCCAAGGATCGGCGAGCAAGAGGCTTGTGCTTCTATTGTGATGAAAAATTCATTCCAGGACATAGATGTCAACGGCCACAAGTTTTCATGATCGAAGACAATTCCACCGTTGAGGAATTACAAGTTGATGATACTATAGAAGAATTACTAGACACGAAACCAATTTCGAAAAACTCTTTCCATGCCATTTCAGGAACTAATCACCCCCAAACCATCCGAGTGATTGGTAAATTGAAAAACCAAGATATTACTGTCTTGATTGATGGGGGTAGCACACATAACTTCCTCGACCAATCTGTGGTATCAAGGTTGGGGTTGCCAGTGATGCGTGGCAAAAAATTTCAAGTGATGGTAGCTAACCGTGAGAAGATTGAGTGTAACAGAAGATGTTTGGGCCTTACGTGCTTCCAGTGGCTGCTTGTCAGGCAGTACTAGGGGTTTAATGGTTAGAGACCCTTGGTCCTATTGAAACGGACTACCAGAAACTGATAATGAGTTTCTATTAAGATGGAATCACCAGAATATTTCAAGGATTATATCAACCTCCACATATAGTCTTACGTGACAAAGAGCTTGTAAATTTGGAAGGCTTGGGGTTCTTTTTACAAATTGTGCGAGTTGAAGTAAATGAGAATTTCACAGCTCATCCAAATGACTTTACACATCTCCTCACAAAGTTCCAACCAATTTTCAATGAACCAACAAGCCTACCACCAAAACAACCACAGGATCATCACATACGATTATAACCACACCAATCCCCTATTAGCGTTCGACCTTATAGGTACCCATATTATCAGAAAAGTGAGATTGAGAAGATGGTAAGAAAAGTTTTAGAATCCGGCCTCATTCTTCCCAGTTGTAGTCTATTTTCGTCACCAGTACTTCTTGTCAAAAAGGCTGATGGGAGTTGGTGCTTTTGCATAGATTACAGAGCTCTTAATCATATCATAATAAAAGATAAGTATCTTATTCCAGTCATAGACAAACTACTGGATGAATTGCACGACGTCAGGTATTTTTCAAAACTTGATTTGCGTTCAGGATACCATCAAATCAGAGTCAAATAAGAGGATATACCAAAGACCGCATTCCGCACACATGAGGGCCACTATGAATTCGTTGTAATGCCATTCAGTCTCACTAACGCTCCAGCCACCTTTCAAGTTCTTATGAATGACTTATTCAGGCCTCATTTGCGAAAATTTGTGATGGTGTTTTTTGATGATATATTGGTGTATAATCACACATGGATGGATCGTCTTTCCCATCTCCATACGGTACTACAAATCTTGTCAACTAATCACTTATTTGTCAAAAAATCAAAATGCTATTTTGGAGTCATGCAGGTGGACTATTTAGGACACTTGATTTCACAGGAGGGAGTGCAGGTGGATCCTGCAAAAACCAAAGCTGTGAATGAATTGCCAATTCTGACCACGGTCAAAGGCGTCAGAGGATTCTTGGGATTAGCTGGGTACTATCGTAAGTTTATTAGTGGGTTTGGCGGAATTGCAGCCCCACTCACCCGATTGCTGACAAAAGACGGATTCTATTGGAATCTTGAGGCAGTCGTGGCCTTCAATTAGCTCAAGCAGGCGCTGATGTCTCCCCCTTTGTTACGCCTACCAGATTTCACACAACCTTTCATTGTCGAAAGCGATGCTTATGGGATAGGAATCGGTGCCATCCTAATATAAGAAGACCGTCTGATTGCTTTCTATAGTGAAGCCTTCAAGGGTTCGTCACTCGCTCTGTCAACATACGAGAAAGAAATGTTGGCCATTATGAAAGCTATCCGTAAATGGCACACATATCTCTTGGGCAAACTGTTTATTGTACCGACCAGCACAGCTTAAAATATTTGTTAGAGCAGCGAATTACAACTCTCACTCAAGCATGTTGGTTACCAAAAATCATGGGATATGATTACACGATTCAATACAAAAAGGGAAAGGAAAATCAGGGAGTTGATGCACCGTCACGGGTTGTTGAATGAACTTACTTGGCCATCTCCATGCCAATAGTTGATTGGTGGTCTATTCTCCAACAAGAGGTGTCCCAAGACCCCTTCTTTTTGCAGTTTGAGAAACAAACTTCAGCTCAGGCTTAGCAATTTTATTTTAAACATGATGGGGTTTGGTACAAAAAGGGACGTGTATGCTTGAGCCCTTTCTCATCTCTGCTTCCTGCCATTTTGGCAGAGCATCATGCCTCTCCGACTGGGGGATATTTTGGGTACCACAAATCTCTTAGTCGTCTCAAAAGAAGCTTCATTTGGCCGGGGTTGTATACCTCTGTTAAGGAGTATATCATGAACTGTGATGTCTGTCAACGATGCAAGTATGAGAACACAAAATCGTCGGCCTTCTCCAACCATTACCAATTCCACTGCAGGTATGGACTGACATTTCTATGGATTTTGTTGAAGGGTTACCGGTCTCTCAAGGGTTTACTGTCATCATGGTGGTGGTGGACCGTTTGTTTAAATACGCTCACTTTGTTTCGCTAAAACATCCTTATACGACATCCTCAATGGCTAAAGCTTTCATTGATCACATTGTTCGCCTTCATGGAATGCCGAGATCAATCGTGAGTGATAGGGACAAGGTATTCGTGAGTTCGTTCTGGAAAACTCTATTTCAATTGCATGGGATCAGCTTGAAGATGAGTTCCAGTTACCATCCGCAGACCGATGGACAAACGAAGGTTATTAATCACACATTGGAGCAGTATCTATGTTGCTTTACTAGTACACAACCTAAAAAATGGATGGAATGGTTATCTTAGGTCGAGTACAGTTACAACATTTCAGTACATACTGCTACTAAAATATCCCCATTCGAGGCCGTTTATGGTGTGCCTCCCCATCTCTGCTCTCTTATGTTTCGGGAATCACTAAAATACAAGTTGTAGATGACCTCCTTCGCAGTAGAACTGAGCTGTTGCAGGATCTGCGCCTCAATTTGAATGTTGCCCGGGATAGGATGAAAATTCAAGCGGATCAACATCGTAGGGAAGTGGTCTTCAATGTTGGTGATCACGTTTACTTGAACCTTCAAACTTACCGTCAAAATTCAGTCAATTTTCAGCGTTCTCTCAAATTATCCCCTCGTTACTTTGGGCCCTATTAAGTGTTAGCTAGAATTGGTCCAGTTGCCTATCGGTTGGAATTGCATATTGGTTCTTTGATCCATGATGTGTTTCATGTTAGCATTTTAAAGTGACTTATGGGAACTGCACTTTCGGCCTCTCCAGTTCTTCCCCCTGTTTCGGAAGCTGCTACACTGCTTCCTCAACTAAAGGTCATACTTGACAAATGTATCATTCAAAAAGGGTGGTATTGTCTGTGAACAGAGATCCTAGTTAAGTGGTTGGGCACTCCAGTCGAAGACGCTACTTGGGAGAATCAATGGTGTTTTTCACATTCATATCCCGCGTTTATCCTTGCGGACAAGGATTCTCCAAGTGGGGCAGAATGATATGGCTAGAATCGTGGGGGAACATGCTACGTGGGGGAAAAGAAACTAAGACCTGGTCTTGGTTACGGTAGTTATTGACAATATTTCATTATATTGTTTTAAAGTTGTTTCCTGATAAGATGGGAGTTCATGAGTGCTCATGACCACATGTAAAGTGAAGCAATTTCATGATCACATAGAAGAGCATACTCCTATTTTTATGCAAGTAGTGGCAGTTGTTATTTACTTGTAACTCTCTCGAACCTTAAGCCTATAAAAGCTATGGTATACGATTGAGAAGGATAAGATGAAAATAAACCTTTCCTATTAAACATCTTTCTTTCTCCTTTACAAATTCTGTGTATAATTGTTACACATCAGTACCACGGACGACATAGTCTCTGCAGTTGCCTTTTAGGCATCCGATGATGCTTCTTACATAACAAGAGAAACTTTGGTGGTTGCCGGAGGGATGCCGTCCAGACTAAGTTCCCTATCTTAAAGTTTTACCCTCGTAGGAATTAGAAAACATATTTTAGTTTTTCAGTGCCAGCTTAAACCTGATAAATAAGAAAATTTTACAATGATGCTCAAACTCACAGGGTAATTGCCCCTTGAATTTAATATACGTGCCTCTACGCTACAGAGCACAAGAGAATGTTAACGTAGATGCCATTTACAAGGCCCTAATCGTACACAAAAAAATAAAATAAATTAAATTAAACAATCCCAAAAAAAAAAAAAAAACCGCAAACACAAACACAAAAAATGTGGTTATGTGCGGTGCATGGCGCACCTCACCGAAAGCATGAATTTCATGCTTTTCAAGAGGTGCGTCCCTATTAAACAAACATACATGAAAACCTCTATAATTTATAAGAGGAACCCAAATACAATTACAGTGCATTTGCTAGATTATAGTTCAGAAGAAGGCAACAATTCCATACCCCGTAACGCAGCTCTGCTACTTATGTACACAAATCAGCCAATATCAAAATGCTTAGCGCTACCACAGTACAACATTTCTCAGCATCTTCCGTTGGGTGTTCTTTTTCCCCATTGCATACTACTCTCCATCCACAGCACATATAAATTAGACTATGCTTGACTACTACATGCTCATCGTTCTTCCATCTCTGCGACTTCTGTGCCATATACATGCTCCTTTAAAACCTTAAAGGAAGGTAAGTACAAAGTGGTTTGGAGGGTGCTTGATCATTGCCTTGCTTGGCACCTTTCAAATATTTACTCGTGAAATCCAGTTCAAAAGAAAACTTAGATTAAGATGAACAGCTAAATATCTACACGGGAACCACGTCAGCATTTTGATTATCATCGCATGTCAAAACAAGGCCTTCAACATAGGTTGGGAGGAGGCATCGGAACCACTGACAACCTGTTGAGAGAGGCTCTTGGGGGGGGACAATCATCAGCACGTTATCGTGTCGCCGAACAACACCCATCACGCTTACAGTGCTCCCTTCTTTGATATACCTGGATGCAAACATATCTCAGAAAAGTATCCCAACCAAGAAAACTCACTAGAACTGCCAAATCAAGGAATCAGTTCGTAAAACCCTTTTCTTAAGCCATACCCTTCTTTGAGACGCATGATCCTGTCATCACTTGAAAGGTTGCGATCAGCTAACCAGTGTAAAAAGCTGGAAGACAAGTCCATGTTCTCCTTTTTCACGTCCACTACTGTAGCTTCCCTGACAAATGGAGCAACCTTGGTTCCATAGCCCGCCTTTACTAGTGCTCTTAGTCCAGATTGGAAATCTGATATGTAAAAATCAGCAACAAACTTCTGTTCACCAGAAGCAACGCGTCATAACAAATGCTGAATTAGAGGCTTTCTCCAAAAAAAAAAAAAAAACCCTTAGCTACAGTAAATAATGCACACAATTAAGCTATGGTTGCATTATGAGACACCAAAGATAGTATTCCCAGTTTTCAATAATCATAGGGAGTCAGGTTATGTTTTTTCATTAATGGCACACCAATTAGAACTATCTGCATTTTCTGGTTTCTTAAATAGCTATGTACTAATTAAGACATTCAGTGGCCCAATCAAATGAAGAACTCCTTGTGCTTATTACCTTATCGTCATGCATGTGTTTACAAACTTAAGGCATTCAATGAAACATGAAGTACAGGTAAATATTGACTTCCAATTTCATATAAACTTGCCCAGAACCTGATTTTTATTCCCTAATCAGTAACTTACATTTCCTCGGTCAGCTCCACACAGCCATGCCTCAGTATAGGAACATAATTTAAGTGTCAGGTGCTTTGTTTATTGCTCAAACGTTCTTAGGCATTTAAGTAAATTTAACTCTGTGCTATCGTTTACTAAAACCCAAGTGCCATGAGCTGAAGCTGAATCATCATTTGCTAACTGTTTTTCACATCAATATTTTCACAAATCAACGTGAGCAAACTCACCTCTGAATGTCTGGATCCCCATGAGAAAAAGCGGTGCTTTGAATGGGCAGACTTTCCACCCAACCCTCTAAATTCATACAACTCTGTTGAAACATATACACATCTGTGTACCTTCTGGTAAGATGACTCCAAAGGTATACTGCCACAGGTGACAACCTACATAAAAAGATAAACCAGACACAATATTGTGACATAATATAGCAAGAATAAAGTACAAATTTGAAGCAAGTGCTAAAAATGGTAGCTTAAACTGTGAAACAACATTTAAGGCTTTTCAAATTTGTACAATGTTGCCCCCTCAAAAATATTTTATATTTTGACACTAGCCGTTTGTTTTGTTCAACTTTCTTAAACCCCTTTTCATCTTTTAATTTTGGCATCCTAAATTTTACATTCAAGCTGCGCATTGGATCACTGCAATAATAAATGTAAACTCTCAGGATGTGATACTCTACAAAAAATGGAGGCAATAGAATAAGGGATGACTGGTTTCTATAGCAACTAGTGAAGTTTGCACTGCCTTGGCCCTATTAAATCATTAAGGTTGTTCACCTAACAAAAGTCTACAGAGTGTACAAATAAACAAGGACTTATTTCCACTTTCCACGTTGAAGCTAAGTCTCCAAGAATACCTTCAATGTTCAAGACACTAATAGGATTGATAGACAAGGCATCCATTTTGTCATCTTCACATGGCTTTAGTTCAAACAACAAAGAAGGAAATTATTCAATCAAGCCTCCACTATATTTGCATAGAAAGAGCTGGAGACCACCCAGTCCACCCCTGCCTATTTTTAAAAATGCCCTTGTAACTTCAACTCAGCAAATCTTTGACATATTAAACAAATCTGTCGTACCATCTTGATCCCCTATTTCCTGGTAATGAAAACTTCTTTTCCACAAGACTCTGCAACAGCCTCTAAGAGAATTCTCAGAGTAATTGTTTCTACACCACAGAAGTCCTTGGCATTTTTCCTCATATTTCCAAATAAAACAACTGACTTGCAGTAACATACACTCCAAAGACTATACAAGGGACTCAAGGTGAAGACTCAACTGCTCTTCTAGAGAAAGAATAAGAACCTCATATTAATTCTCGTAGCAAGTATGGAAGTCATCTCACTTTTTTTTTTATCCTTTAACCCTGACAGAAGCAAATTTTGGTTCCCTTCAATTCTAACTTTGCACATGCAACAACAAAAATCAACGGCCGTAACAGCTACATTTCCTCAACATTTGTTGTTATGTGAATTTAAAACCTCCAAGAAATTTCCTTAACTCACCAACAAATTTGACTCTCCACCAAAAATGTAAATTCCTAGAGTGGCATGTAAAAATACAATCACTTCACAATAATTCATCGAGCAAACTATGACATCTTTCAGGATTCTATACGTTAGCCCCTAAAGAAGTAGACTATGGTACACTCACCACCCCGACATACATGCAAGAAATAACTCGTAATAGCTTAGATGGCTCAACTCCACCCATCAAGTAGACCAAAATTTCCTCTTTGGTGAATGCCCAGAAAACAACTCCAGACTAGTTACCTGGATAATGCAACCAGGCCAAAAAGGGTTCTGTACCACCCAAATAATATTGCAAGTTTGCATCTACATCCAGAAAGATGAGTCCTTTGATTGATACACAAGACCTCTAAAATCCTCCGGCTAAAAAAAAAAAAAAACCCTTTCTACAAAATTATTATGTTCAATGAAATTTAACACATAATCCTTTGGAACACGCCACCAAATCAACCCTTTATATATAAGATTCAAGTTCCCATCCAAAATCTGTTCCATAAATCTCTCATTTTGGTAGTTTTCAGTTTTCTTTCCATCGCTGCCTTTCTTCATCACCAACCATTGAAATGAAATTCAATAATGACAAATTCCGTATCTATGATAAATCTTACAAGTTCAGAAAATACCACGAAAATAGACCTAATGAACGCCAGAATTGACCAGAAGATAATAAAACAATAATGGACGGTATGGTAATTTTTTTTGGCATTAGTTTAATTGATACTCTTACCATAATTAGCACTAAACACAGAGATTGAGAAACACATATAGTAATAAATAAACAATAGTAGTAGTAAAGAGAGACATTAAGATTACCCCAGTAACCTTGACATACTGTCCATCAATGGCTCCTCTAAGCTCAGTATCAGGGTATCTCCTAACAAACCCTAACAACCCTCTCCTTCCCCATGCATAATTCCAAATCAACCCCACAATCAAAGGCACCAAAACAGCCCCAACAGCCAGTAAGATCACAGCTTTTTTAACTGCAACCATCAAAAAAGCCCCAACAAGCAACCCCATCACCACCACTACCATCACCACCCACACCACTGGCCTTGAAACCCTAAACCCCACCTTCACATCACCAGCCAAGCTAGTCACTGCTGACCCATAAAGTGCCTTGCTTGATCCGGATCCTGTACCCGAACCGACAGCGCTGTTGTCAAGCTGGCCCGATCTTCTTTGTGGGCCAGAGCCCAATGGGCCGGAACCAAGTGGACCTGAGGTGAAGAGCCCTGTCGGTAGGACAACGTTCAAAGGACCTGAAGAATTTCTAATAGGACCAGAAGAAGAGTTTCTGATAGATCCACTTGAAGAAGTAGAAGCACGTGAAGGTGGTGCCTTTGGTGGTTCAACCACTCCTGGGATGTCAAACATTTTGCCTAACTCGCCGGATTTCTTAATGTCACCGCCTGTGTAAGGCACTGCGCGTGCTGCCATGGTGGGTTGTTTCTCTTTTTGTTGCTGTTCAGGTCGACCAGACACGAACAACCCGTTTTTGAGCTGGTGAGACTGAATTCGGGTACCCATTGGCTTAAAGTTTGAGACTTTACAGGGTATTGGGAAGACAGAGTGATGGGGTTAGTAGTTACTTGGTGATGGTGGTCGAGAAGTGTGTGTTTTGGTGATGGGAGCGAGCGAGCGAGAGAGGGTGTAGAGGAGGGTGTAAAATGACAAGACAGGGTCTGGGAAATGTGATAATGATGTCTTTGTGTGTTGAGAATGGGACTATTGAGTCTTTTTCATTCTTTTTGTGTGTTGTTGAGGTTTCAATTAGTAGTAGTATGGGCGGTATAATACAGTATGGTAATGGGACTATATAGGTTTTTCCTCTTTTTGAAGAGAGGGGTGTGGGAACTTGTAGGGATGATTCGATGTCACGAGCTTGATTGTGCTTAAAATTGGCTGAGTTATTTGACCATTTTATCCATGCATATGGTGACAGTGGAGAAAAGTGGACTCCTCCTTTTTTATCCTTTTTGATACTTGCATCACCATGCTAATGCTTCTTTTGCATGGACTCCCAGACGAAGGGGCTGGGTGTGGAAAAGGAGGATGAGCACAGTAAAGCTGCTGCAGCAATGAGAGCTGATCAGATTTTCCTTTCTCTAATCTTTTTTCTCTTACTTATTGTTGGTCGAGTTTGCTCAATGTTTAGGTTACAGTGTTAAAGTTTCTACCAAATTGAACCGAGTAGCTTTCTATATATCGACTCCCTCCATTCTTTTTCTGCCTTCCCTTTTTTGGCAATGGCTCCATTCATCTCATTTATAGCTTGTAGTGCCTTCCCAAACCAAGTGGCGTTAAACTCATCTTATATATCGTTCATACAGCCCTATGGAAAAGCAACATCTCTTTGGGAGTTACCCCATGAGAATGGATCTTGATTGCAAATGGATGGCTATGGACGTGCGGTTCTTTAGTTGAGCTGTAAATGAGCAGGCTAGCTACCAGTAGTAGTGTGTAGGAGTGCAGTGACTTGTGGATTTGCGAGGGCAGAGGAACGTGTCATTGGCATTGGACTGGTGTACCCACGAAGCGATATCTATCCATAGAGCGAAAGCTCCTTATCATCATCTGTCATCGTCAGGGTGCCTAGGACATGGTCCTACAAGGAATTAGTTGTTTGTTAGATAATAGGTCCTACATTGTAGATCTGCTTCCCAGAAGATCTTGTACATTTTGTATCATTTCCTGTGCAATTTGATTAGGCATATTCAACGGTTAGGATAAATCCAATCACAATCAGATAGCCAAAAGAAATTAATTTTGGAAGGTGAAGTGGGTCCAGTAAAACCTTGCAAAAAACCACCGAGTATCCATTCATTCATTGACAGGGGTGTAAGGTTTTCTTTTACTGTTTGTTTTTTAAAATAGTTTTTTTTAAAAAATATTAAATTAATTTTTTATATTTTTAATATCAACATATAAAATCTATAAAAACACTAAAAAAAATCAATTTAATACTTTTAAAAATCCAAAATATTTAAAAAAAAAACATCTTAAAATATAAATAGAAGTTAAGTCAAACATATAGATCTACCTCATCCACATCAATGATCTAAATTCTATAACATTAACAGTAACATTTTCAATCAATTAGTTAATGCAAAGGGCTTCAATTTTCAAAAGTGGGAATATCATCGAAAGGGGGAAAAGAAAATCAGACATTTGTTAGCAGACAATAGGTTACTGTCTGGAGATGACAAGGTTGTTAAAAATCAAGATGTAGTTACTCTCTACGGCCGGCAGTAGAATTTATTGCAGGATGGTGGTAGTTCTTCAAGCTACACATGGTGGGAATGTGGCGATGTTGGAAGATTGCAATTCAACCACGTCGGTGGTGATGGAGATGGCAGGCAGCTCCAATGGCTGTCAAAGTTGGACGAATATATCCTTGTTGTGGAGACAGTTTAAAGAATCATTCTGCTGACAGAATCCTAGGGGTATTAAACTAACTGCTAACTATTGATCAAAAAAAGAAAATCAGTAACAACAAGTAGAACAGGGAGGGTGGCTGAGTGCCCTTTTATCTACGTGATTTGCTGCATTTTTCAAGCTAAATTACATCATGTTTTATGTTTTTTGGCTTGAAATGTTGTTTTGTTCCGGTAGACAAGCCAAGTGAAAATTAAACTGTATTGCTTGAAAATACACTTAATTATAACATGGCGTGAAATTCTTTACCCAGCGGAGAGGAAAACGAACCAGAAGAGCAAGAGAAATGAGTTGATAATTTAGGGGAATTTTGATGTGAGCATAGTGATTTGATTCTATATATAAATATGGGAAATGGTTGGAGTTAGGTTATATAAAAATACACTTAACTACATGCCGGGTTAATTTTTTATCAACATTATAAAAAATATTCATGTGATATCGACATTTTAAAATGAGTAAAAAAAATCTAAAATTTTTATAATTAAAAGAGATTGCACATGTTATCAGAACACTGACATGTAAAACAAACAAAAATAAAAAATCATGAATCAAGCATCTCATGTTTACTCTCATGCAATTAATTTAATTTAAAAAATAAAAATCCTTTTTAAAAGCTAGATTCCACAAAGATTGGAGAAAAAAATTGGATTAACCCTTGTTACTTTCAAAACCATAGAAAAAATCCATAGAAAACGAATAAACAAAAATAACAGAATATTGATGGAAGAACCAACTGGGGTAAACTTTGTAAATTCAAGTTAATTTTTCAAACCCGTAATCTGCAAAATTATAGACCTTGGCTAAATAAAAAAGCTCAACACCCGTCAAATTAAATGACGGAGAATGAAATCAATAAATTATATTTAATTAAGAAAACAAAATTTATTTTAAAGAATTAAATATAACAAAGACCTAAAAAAACCCGACGCACCCTAATTATTTTTTTAAAAAATAAATCTTATAGAAAGTGAATAAAAAGAATGTTTAAGGATGAAATTGCAAAAAAAAAAGGATTTAAAAAAGAAGAAAAAAACCAACCAAGGTCGAGGAAAACTTGTAAGGTTGAGTTAAACTGTCAAACCTATAATTTATTAAATTCTCGACTTGAGCTCAACCCGGAAGCTTAACACTTGAAAAATTAAACATTGGAGGATGAAATCAAATAATTTTAAAACAAAATTCCTTTAGAAAAGCTAAATTTAACAAAGACATGAAAAACAAAAACCAAAGCAACCTAAGCTATTTTCAAGATGACTAAAAAATCCCATAAAAAGTGAAAAACAAATAACAAAATGCTGGAAAACGGGAAAAAAGAGCTTAATGATCTCTTAAACTCGCAACCCGTTAAATTTAAAACTTAAACTCAACTAAGAAACCAAACACCTGGCTAATTAAATATTGGAGAATGAAATAATCAATCTTTAAAAAATCTTGCAAGGAAAAAAAATATAATAATAAAAAAGGATTAGATTTCATAGGGAAAAAACTCAAGAATGATGAAATTATATATATATAAAAAAAAACCATTGCAAAAACCATCTAAAATAAAATAAATTGTAATAAAAAATATGAATCAAATCTGACTTATGAGAATATCTATTGAAGATGAAATTGAAAAAAATTATAACTTCATAAATTATTCTAAATAAACAAAATTGTAATAAAGAAAATATAGACAAAATCTTTAGGACAACCTTAAGGGCTGATTTAAATTTTTTTTCAAGGCTAGGATGAAAATCAAGTAAAAGAGGGAAAAGGAAAAAAAACAAAAGACTACACACGCCACATCGGTAATAATTATACCACGTGTGTCACTTGTACATGGAGGAGACATCGAGGTGCTTTGGTTGTTGCCATGGAAGCATGGTTTTGACCAACATATAGCGTTGCACGCGCTATCTGAACTCGTTGGATATTGTTAATGCGCTTCTAAACCTTTTTATTTTTTGCTTATTTAGAAAACTACTTTATTGCCCCTAATGACACTCAATAACTACCGAATAATCAAATGTAAAAGACAAAATAACCCCTCCATCAAAGGCAAAGTTGTTTACATTCTAAGGGCAATGATATAGTTTAATTATTTAAAAATTAAGTCAATGACTAAAAGTCCTCTTGACCAAAGCTTAATGGGTTTTTTTTGTCAAGGGTAATAAGGTAATTACATTGTATAATACAAAAAGACAATTTAACCTCGCTCTTTCTTATAATGACTAGTAGATCTTATGGAAAAAAAAACTCCTTGCTTCTAAAACTAAGTCGATTGATTTTGCCAATTAATAGCAATATCGTAGTTTTACTGTGCAATTTGCACAGGAAAACACAATATTCTTTTAACTTCTGTTATAATAAACCAAAGTAGAAGAATTAGGTTAGATGTGACCTAACTTGCTTGATGTGGATTAAGTGAGTGTTCGGGAGAGTGATAGAGATTATTTTTCAAAGTGTTTTTGCTTAGAAATGCATCAAAATAATATTTTTATTTTATTTTTTTAAATTTATTTTTGAAATTAGTACATTAAGACGATTAATCAAAAATATTTAAAAAATTAATTCTTTTAAAAAACATGATTCAACCGCAATCCCAAATACCCCTATATGTGTGTTTAGAATTATGATGCGATATGCTTTCAAATGTATTTTTTGCTTGAAAATATATCAAGTTAATTTTTTTACATATATATATTTTTTTAACATCAACATATTAAAATCATCAAAATACTAAAAAAATATTAATTTAATATTTTTTCAAGATAAACACTCTTTTAAAAAACTTCAAAAACAAAAGTTGAAACAGCTTCTAATTAATATAACTTGGGCTAATAGGAAAACTCCATCTCTCCCGATTAATTTGTTCTGTTTGGATAGAAAGCGCAGGGCCCATATATCGATCTCTAATTAAGATGGTGATTTTTACCTTTGACAATCATGTACAAACAAGCTTACTCTTGTCCATGTCGTTTCATTTTCGTTCCTCCTAAGCTGGCTAGGAAACGGTGATAGCTATATATAACTTAATTTGTTCTGTCCAAGAAGGTAGCATTTCGTTTTACAAAAGGATTCTTTGCTTTGTAGCTTCCTTCCACGCACCTCCTCCTCCTCCTCCTCTTTTGATAATTACGTTAGCCTTGTATACTATCTTCGCATCTTTTCTTGTCCCCGGCCCCTTGATTCATAAATGATGAAAGGGAATAATTGAGGGCTTCATTTTCTATGTAAACTTGTGCTACTAATAACCAGAGGAAATAGACATAAACATTGTAGAAGAAATTAGTTTGATGATGATATTCTTTCTTATCATTAAAGTTTAAAACTCTAAAACTCCGATTTTTATGAATTTTTTTATCTCATAATCTATTTTTAATCAAAAGAGTAGCGAAATAAAGACAAAAATATATTTGTTTCCAAGAGCTTGAGTTGGAGGTAAGGAAAGAAATCATTCAGTTTGTGAGTCTCCATGTGTTTAATTTGTAATTAATGTGGTACAATCTGTTTTTAAAAATATTTTAATATATTTTTAATTAAGATATATATTTAAAAACATCGATCATAGCATTGTATTACTAAACACACACCAAGTCTCTTGGTTAATATTTTATTTATAAAAGTATTCTAAAATTTATTTTTAATATATTCTCTCACTCACGAGGAGAAAAAAGGGTAATAATTAATGTTGCATGGCATAACCCAATTTATCAAAACTAGATTGCGGGGAGGCTCATTTTGTGGAAGATGGTCTCCACCTCACGTTATGAAAAATCAAGTCTTATTCCTCTTCCGAGAGATGTTGGGATTTCTTGATTCAGAGCCAGGACCACCCTCTCTCTATATATACATACATACACACACGTATATAAATAAATGATGTATTTAATTACAAGAACTGGGGTCACTTTCTCTTTGATTTAGAAGAGATAATTTGATTAATATATATATATATTAAGTGCTCGTTGTCAAGATCCTGTCAAGGAAACATAAGACTTGGAGATTTATATATATGCCCTTTTATTGTAGCTAGTCAATAATAAGATTGTGTGAGAGAGAGACCTTTTCAATTAATTGTTGTTTTTAGAATTCTAATTCAGTAATAATTCTTTGTTAAAAAAACTATAATTTATATATATATATATATATATATATATATATTAAATTTATTATTTCAAACCGCAACCATCATAAGAACTAACTACCGCAATACAAAAGAAATCTGTAGTGTTCTTGTAGTAGATTTGTATTGCTATGTAATTGTAACACTCTCTCTCTCTCTCTCAAGGTGTTCTTGTTTCTCTCCAATCTCCCTTTTAATGGCACCAGATTCTTTTCTACACTTCCTTTTGTGCTTAGCCATTTTTGCCAAACAAAACTATCACATTATTGGTTCTCTACCGTGATCATATATATATGTTGTCATTTGCAAATCTCACTTGCAACCCTCCATTTAATTAGCGATAGCTAGCTTTTTATGTGGGGCTTTGCTGTTTGTGTTCCTGGGCTAAGGTCAAGCTAGCTGGACTTGGCACAGATGCGTAGGCCTCAAACCTGAAAAGAAGAAAGATTCGAGAAGCATTGCATCTTGATCTAAGCTTATCAACAGCACCCCAGGCTTCGGGCCACTAGAAGTGATATTTGCACCTTTCTTCAAGCTGCCCAAATTGAATTGTTATCCTTTCTTATTGGTCCTGCCTCGGCGTGTTGACATCAAATGAAAGGGCGAGCTCTATTGCAAACACGTTTTGACTCCTTAGCACTATCCCAGGACCCATCCAGTCCACAATGGCAGAATAGCTGACACAGACAAGGCAAGCAGCCACAACTTGCAATAAGGATTGTATCAAGCTGGGGTCCCAAATGGATTTGGCCATACACTTCCATACAAGTTGAGAAGCAACTGCGCGCATTGGCAAGAGATTTTTTCAATGACCATCCACATCAATCTTAATTGTTTCATGAGTGCATGCTCATGAGAACTGTGCAGCTAGAATAGAAAAGGAAGTAAAATTGACGAACAACTTATTTTGGCACTGTGATAAAAATCTTTTCCCTTTGTTTCTGATCAAAATATAGGAAAGGAATACTTCTGTGTGAAAGAGAGTTTGAGAATTAATGAGGTGGGCAAGTCCCTTTCATTGCTTTTTGGACAACGACGTCCTTGTTGCTTAACCTTATTCTATGCTTAATTATACACTACAACATTATACAGTTTTGCCGACGGACTAATTCTGTCGGTAACAGTAATGCACTCCGTCGGTAACAATAATACCGACGGACCACATCTGTTGGTATAACAGTCGTCGGTAAATCCCATTTCCGTCGCTAATTCTGTCGCAAATAAAAAAACCACCCACCGACGGATACGCGCACGCCAAAAAAAAATTTCCCGCGGGAACATTACCGATGGAATATAGCCATCGGTAATGTCAAGGGTAATTACCGACGGCATTACCGACGAAAAACCCGTCGGTAATGATGGCATGGCTTGTAATTTTTGTTGCAACTCTCTGTGAATTACCGACGGATACTATCCGTCGGTAATGCCGTCGGTATTAAATCACCGACGGTTAGTATCCGTCGGCAATCCGTCGGTGAATGTGGCAAAATCACGTAATTTTTTTGCAACTCTCTGTTAAATGCCGACGG
>Ga0325410_1001272_pt1 | contig 27857 bp, 21 predicted proteins | sample PopdelMetagenome_16_FD_206182 | JGI IMG/M metagenome (GOLD analysis project Ga0325410, IMG submission 206182) | Populus deltoides microbial communities from Bellville, Georgia, United States - Xylem-PdIQD-R3 | ecosystem: Host-associated > Plants > Phyllosphere > Stem > Wood/Secondary xylem...
GAAACACCAGATAATTTCCTTCAGTGTCTCCACGTTTTCGTTTCTCTGTCGTGTTTTATTTTTTCGTTTATTATCTTCAAAGGTAAAACCTCGAAAAACGGTGTGGTAAAAAGTTCCAACCCCCTCTCGTTCGTTTCTTCCAGTTTTAAGCTTTAAAAAACCGGTCCAGGATTGATACATCCAGGCCGTAAGCACGGTTTACTAGTTAGAGACTTCCGTTTCTTGTTCCAGTAGAATTCGTGCTCAATAAGTTGGAGTCTCCGGTTCACATGATCGAGTACAAAGTGAAGTGAAGTGAAGTGAAGTCTGTCTTTCTTTGTTTTCTTTTTTTGGTTCTCTCTCTGCAATTCTTCCTGTTAGATTAATTTCTTCTCTTTTTTTGAGAAATTAATTCGAACATGCTGCAATCAGGTAAGATTTTTATTTATTTTGTTTTAAAATGAATTACTGTGATAATATTCTGAAGATGATCAGCAATTTTTTTTTTTATTGAAATTTGGAATGGAACCAGGGTATGATATCAGTAGTCTGTTTGAAGAAGCACAAACGCGGTGGCTGAAACCAGCAGAAGTGGTTTTTATTTTACAGAATCATGATAAGTATCAGTTCACAGAGAAACCACCTCAAAAGCCAACCAGTAAGTAATTTATGGTTTTTTTAAATTAATAATTGAAAATTACTACTAATTAGTCACTTACAGTGTGAAAGTGTTGAACAGGTGGGTCTTTGTTTCTATTTAATAAGAGGGTTCTTAAGTTCTTTAGAAGAGATGGTCATAATTGGCGTAAAAAGAAGGATGGAAGAAGTGTTGGAGAAGCACATGAAAGGCTTAAGGTGCTATTTCAACGCCTTCAAATCTCAATATTCATTTCTGTATTGCTTCAACTCCTTGGCACATACAATCACCATTCACTTGTTTGTGTGGTTGTCATCATTTTCTCTTAAGTATATGATTATTGATCCCATTCATAGTATTAGGTATTAGATGCATCAATTATAAGGATGAATGCATTAGAATGGTGTCCTACAAGTTGAAAATGGCTGTTGGACAGGTTTAGCGAAACGCGTTTAGTGTTTATCTTAAAGTCCATGGAGTTCTGTGTATTGACAGTTTTACTTGGATGATTAGGTTGGAAACGTTGAGGCTTTAAATTGTTATTATGCTCATGGCGAGCAAAACCAAAATTTTCAGAGGCGCAGCTATTGGATGCTGGACCAGTGAGTATACTCTGTACTGTTATGCAACTATTTGTTTCCTTTTATGATGTGCTGTGATCTTACAGAATATCTCATATTCATGAAAGCTTTTGAGGCAAGTGGAAATGTAAGTTTTATGCAAAACACAGGAAAGCTAATCTAACATTATCCTCAGAATCAAGGCCAATCTAACAACTCTCACTTTTAATGAGCAAGGAATGGATGGTAAAAGTGTTGGGTCATATCTGCTGACATATTACTTTCTTGGCAGGGCATTTGAGCACATCGTGCTTGTCCATTATAGAGACATCACTGAGGTGAGCTGTTAGGACCTATGCAAAAACAACAAATTCTGTAGTATTTCTTGTTTCAACGTTAATATATGACCTTGCTATTTCCATCATGCTTGCTCAACCGATCACTCTCAACCTCTCTATTTTAGTTGCCTATGAGTCCTTTGGTTTGGCATCAAATAATTTCTGGTCAAATGTTGCACAGCCTGTTATGGATAGCAAATTAATGTCACCGTTCACTTATTTGTCTACAGGGAAAACCGTCTCCTGGATCTGCTGCACAGCTATCACCCATATTCTCTTATAGTCCCGGCACTAATACTAGTCAGACTCAAGGATCTACCTCTGCAATTAGTAGTGTAAATGAACCATACCAGAGTTTTTCCAGTCCAGCATCTGTAGATGTTAGCTCTGGATTAGGTATCAAGGACAATGGGGTGGATAGGACAGCAGAGTTTACTAGTTCTGCTAATAATGAGGTTACTCAATTTTTCCGAAGGCTGGAGGAGCAGTTGAGTTTGAATGAGGACAGCGCTGAAGAAATTGACCCATTTGGTGCTGAAGAGGGAGCCATAAATGATACAAAAATTCTGGAATATGTAAATAACATCTCCAAAGAGGATCAATCTAAGAGTTTACTTAATGGATCACTGTATATTGTTGATTATCAATCTTATGGTGGACTTGCTGGAAATCAACTACAGAGAAACAATCTCGCACCTCTTCAGGATGCAGGTTTGTTTTGTCTTTATTCGGTGCTTGTACTCATTTAAACAAGACATTCTTCTTCTGCTAGTTTATCGAAGCTGCATTATGTCTGGCTGCATTTAATTTTATTTGAATCATTTCATTTGTATCCTTATGTCATGTTTAGTATTGGTAATCGTCTTTTTTTCTATATCTGACATTAGTTTCTTATTCGTTTCATTAGTTTCATTTAATTTTATTCAGTGTCACTGGCTTAAAATTTTGCAAGTCCAATTCTTGAGTGCAATGTTTTGTTTGCTATTGTTCTGGGTTTCAGTTTTATTAATTTCTATGACTTAGCTCAGGTGGTCATAAATGGCTGGGTTGTCTTATATCCATGGTTCAAATCTTACCTGTTGAGAGAGAGGCATACCAGAGATTCCAGAAGAGGTTTTATTTGACAGACAGTTTGTGAGTAAAACTCTCACCATAATACTCAAATAAAATAAGGGAAAATAAAATTCCCTCACCGATGAAGTCCAATGGATTTGTTTTGGTATGATGGTCAATAAATGGTTGAGAGGAATACTAGAGTCGTGATTGGAAGGTGAATACAATATACATCTTTCTGATTCTGTAATTGTCCCAATGTAAATTCGAGATTGTGGACCTGATACTTGTCTTTCTTACATCACATGTTGTAGTTCTATTAGAATCACAATTGTGTTGAAAAGGGAAAAGAATTTCCAATGTCATCAGATGTTGAGGCTTGATGAGGTTGAGGCACTGAGTTTCATTACTCATCAAGTTGCTATTCGGGATATTTCACACTAACTTGTACGTGGCCTCTGAGAATTAATGGATTAAAAGTGATCTTTGATCATGGATGGAGAGGTTATTCATCTTCCAAGGTCCATATTTTGTTCAATATGATCCTTTTATTTTAGTTGTGGTCTGACCACCAATTATTCTCTTGTTCTTTGAAAACCTGGAATTTTGGACTTTTGGCAACCAGCTTGCTACCTCCTGAAAACACTTCCTGGAGATTCTTTAGTAATTCCTTGCTAGTGTTACTCCATGCTTGTTCTTGCATTGGTGCTGTAAATGGAAACTACGAGATCTACTAAGTTTTTGTTTAGGTATCTGCCTTCATTTCTTCATTGATGTATAAATAAGATATAATAGGAAAGGAAGCAATAAAGAGCTGCTGATGGCTTTATGGTTTTTAGGTGATAGTGGCGCTTACCAGCAACCATATTCACATTATTATACAGATGGAAGTGAAGAACTCCTTCCCTGGAATGAAGGGATTGAGTCCTATAAGACTTCATCAGGCATTGAGTACCAGGTGAAATATATGGACACTGTAAATGGGCATATAGCTTTCTGTTACCTCTTTGATATCCTCTTATATTATGGTTGTATTGTTTATGGATGGCTGTATTTTTCAACAGGAAAAGACCAAGTCCTCTTTAAGTACAGAACCAGCTCAAGAGCAAGAAAACTCTTATTGGATAAATTTCAATGAACCCAATGTCAGAAACTGTATGATATCTTATTCCCTTAATAGTGATTGACATTTTAATTTTCAGCATCTAATGAACTTGCATCAAGCTTTTGACATTTTTTTCATATTACCAGCTTCTTTGTTGCTGTCTCAAGAAGTTGAAAATTTTGAACTCCCTGCATATTCTTCTGTGATAGAAACACATGAAAACAATTCCAACTTCTATGCAATGCTATATGACCAAGACCATCTTGGAATACCCAATCAAGCAGATTCAAATTTGACAGTTGCACAGCAGCAGAAGTTTACTATCCATGAAATATCCCCAGAATGGGGTTATGCAACTGAGGCTACAAAGGTATGAGTCATCAGATTCCATGAACTGCTATGCTCTTTACAACATTTCTCATTATTCATTCATTGAGATGGCAGTATTATTCCAAGAATGGAACTGTTGTGTAGTTTGAAGAATGTACAAACTCATTAATATGCATGTAAAAAGAGGCTGCTCCTTCAGTGCAACGTGACATACTTCTAATTTGATAGTACAGTTTTCCTTGTTTCTGGATGTGTTCATCCATTTCTTTTGCTTTTATGCTTTCACAGATGCATCCATCTGACACCATGTCATGTGAGATGTGACTAGTTTTATGCTACCTGACAGCCTATTTGCAACCATCCTCATTCTTCACCAGGATAGAAGGAAATGGAGGAAACAATCTCTTATAACTTATTCCTAGTTTATGATCTGGCTAAATTGGTTCCTGAATTCAATGAAGACAGGTTTTAAGAAATTAGAAAAAACATGACTATATATTCCAGGACACTGAGGTGCTTGAATGCAGCATGTACTCCATGATCATGTTGCAAATAAATTATAAAATCAGTGCAGGACCAGAATCATCTTATGCTTGTCTGATGCCAATTCTAAGTGATAGATTGCTGCACTCTCTTTCTAGGCTAAGAGTAATTCAAAATTTCATGGACAGCAATCCCAACCCTGGTTCTGATTGGTACCATTTGAAAAACCAGATAAGACTATTTACTGGAAGTTCAATTGTCCTTCCTAATAACTCGATGTTTTGGTGAACCTTCTTTGAACTACCAATTCGCTTGCAAACTAAACAGCAAGGATCTCATAAACCTTCCTGATGCACCACTGGACTTCTCTTATGCATTGTTTTGAGGAGTTTTTTCTTTTTAGATCTCAATTAAGAAATTCAAGTCCAAATTTTCAAGCCTTGATTCTCAATGCAGGTCATCATTGTTGGATCGTTTCTCTGTGACCCATCGGAGTCTTCATGGATGTGCATGTTCGGTGACATTGAGGTTCCTCTTCAAATCATTCAAGAAGGTGTCATTCGTTGTGAGTGTCCTCCCCACCATCCCGGAAAGGTCACTCTCTGCATTACTTCTGGCAATCGGGAGTCCTGCAGTGAGATCAGAGGCTTTGAGTACCGAGCCAAGGATAGTAGTTGTGCTCACTGTATCTTATCCCAGACAGAAGCTACTAAGAGTCCAGATGAGCTATTGTTACTTTTCAGATTTGTGCAGATGCTTCTGTCTGATTATTCTTTGCAGAGAGGAGACTCTGTAGAAATGGGAATTCATCTTCTGAGAGAATTGAAGGCTGATGATGATACATGGGGTGATATCATAGAGGCTCTCTTAGTTGGCAGTGGAACTTCATCCATGACAGTCGATTGGCTTCTGCAACAACTTCTGAATGACAAGCTGCAGCAGTGGCTTTCCTCAAAGTCTCAGGAAGGACATGATCAACCTGGGTGTTCATTTTCCAAGAAAGAGCAAGGGATCATTCACATGGTCGCTGGGTTAGGCTTTGAGTGGGCCTTAAGCCCAATTCTCAGTCATGGAGTCAGTATAAATTTCCGTGACATTAATGGGTGGACCGCTCTCCACTGGGCTGCTCATTTTGGAAGGTAACTTAAAACCTGATGTGTTTTCATAGTTTTTTATATATTTATTTTGGCTGTAGAGATTGTTAGTCTTGAAAAAGAAGAAGAGGCTTACAACTTATAGCTCAAGGGAATATCCATGGATACTTTCAACAAAAGGAAAGGGCATCTAGTTATAGACCTGTAACTTCCAGTATATGTTTGGAGCTTTTGAAAAGATTGAGTTGACTAGTTTTGAGACAGCAAGAGATGGAATGGCAGAATTAGCTTCTAACTCGCCAATTTACCAAATGAACTAAAACAGAAAATGATTACAGATGATGTTGTTAGGTTATGACATAGAATGTATTAAATCTCGTACCAAAATTGTTATTAATTGCCTAGTAGTTTTTGAATGGTGATCATTATTTTCTGTGACAGGGAAAAAATGGTTGCTTCCCTTTTAGCTTCTGGTGCGTCAGCTGGGGCTGTGACTGATCCTAGTCCACAAGATCCAATTGGCAAAACCCCAGCATCCATTGCTGCCACCAGTGGGCACATGGGACTTGCAGGTTATCTTTCAGAGGTGGCACTAACTAGCCATCTTTCATCTCTCAGACTGGTGGAAAGTCAGCTTTCTATAGGCTCTGCTGAGGTTCAAGCTGAAAGAACTTTAGATAGCATCTCAAAGGAGAGCTTTGCTGCCACTGAAGATCAGATTTTACTTAACGATACCTTGGCTGCGGCACGGAATGCAGCTCTGGCAGCTGCACGAATACAATCTGCTTTTCGTGCACATTCTTTCAGAAAGCGATTACAGAGAGAAGCTACTAGTTTAGATGAGTATGGTATCTGTGCTGGTGAAATTCAAGGGCTTTCGTCTATGTCAAAGCTGGCCTTTCGTAATAATTCCCATGTCATTAATTCAGCTGCATTATCCATTCAGAAGAAATATCGAGGATGGAAAAGTCGCAGGGATTTTCTAGCACTTAGACAGAAAGTTGTGAAGATACAGGTGCCATATCTTTTCACCACAGATCTAATTTTATCTCTGTTTTTCAATATAGCATGTAATAAAATCATGACCAGTGTGCTTTAGTCAGCATGTAGACAGCTCGTGTATTGATGTATCAAATAGCACAATCAATGAGCCATTGAGTATATAACATACATTCATTTTGATGAGTGCAGCAACCTGGATTGAGCACTTTTTTGGTATTTTGGCAGGCTCATGTGAGAGGCTATCAGATTAGGAGGAACTACAAGATAATATGCTGGGCTGTTGGAATTCTAGATAAGGCAGTATTGCGGTGGAGACGCAGAGGAATCGGTTTGCGAGGTTTCCGGAATGTGATGGAATCGATTGATGAAAGTGAAGATGAAGATATTCTCAAGATTTTCCGCAAACAGAAAGTGGATGGAGCTATTAATGAGGCTGTCTCACGTGTGCTATCAATGGTTAAGTCTCCAGATGCACGTCAGCAATATCATCGGACGCTGAAACAATACCGCCAAGCTAAGGTAAATAGATCAGAAAACTGTGTTTACACTTTACATGGAATTTGAATGTCCATGATTTCTAATGCAAATGGTTAATGTGTTTTTTAAGCCTTTTAGATCTAAGCATCAGTTGATTGTGCAATTGGTGGGATTTTTTTGAACAAGCAATTTGATAGAATTAACAAGAAACAATTATGTAATTTTGTTCTTTTTCATGCGTGTTCTTGAAAGATGATGAATCCCATATCATGTTGTTTGATAATGTTATTTTTAGCCTAATTACACTGTTGAAAATATAAAGTCAGGTATGAAGGGGTGGATAAATTGTGAGTTTCTGCCATTTTATCTTGAATCAACCGAAAAATTTTAACAAGATAATCGTTCCTACTATTATTTCACCATGATTATCCCAAGAGAGTCACCGTTTGATTTTAGTGTTTCTGTGGTGGACAGATGTTGATTTCTTTTGGCCTAACTTGTGAATTCTTCAACCATTCTTGCAGGCGGAACTTGGTGGCACCAGTGAACCAGCAGTATCTACTTCTCTGGCTGATGACTGAGATGGAAAATGATCTTGTACCATTTCAAGTAGAAGCAACTTCTGATGTACAGTACTTACCGATGTTCACTCTAGTTGACTGATCTGAAGTTTGGATTGGAGGGTTCTGGATTCAACCGTGTATAATGGCTTTTGCATTCACAATATTCTTTAGAATGATTAGCGCGTTATCCCATGTTGATTGGTTAGATGCTGCTTGCAAGTTCTGTAAATGGTCTCTGGTGAGTTTGATGTAGTTTCTGTTTTCTCTTGGAAACCAACATAAATTCTTCAATATGTGAAGTCATAAATCCAACCCTGTTATATATGCATGACCGTCTTGATAGTCCTGATATCGAGTCCTTTGGGGCGCTTGAGAGGGGTAAATTATTTCCCTGCTGGTTGTTATAATGAAAAATTAAATATTGAAGTATCAATGGGAAATATTGAAAAATCAATTATTAAGCAACCACCATATTTCGAAGCAGTTTCACTCTTCCTGCAGTGGACTTGCCTCATCTCTGCCTGAACTGATCTTGTGGCATATTGGGATTAAACTTTTTGGTTCTTTGTTAAGCACTTACAAAGTACAGCCTGATGAATGATGGCAAACAATGGTTACCACAAGAGGTATGGACTTGACTCAAGATATAGAAAGATTTTTAGGTTCAAGCCTTATCATTGCATAGAGATGACACTGGATGATTGTCCTGCGTGGGTTACTTTTTTTTTCAACATAAAAAAATTATCTTGGTGGTGTAAATATTTTTTTTATAATAGAGAAAAATAAATTATGTAAACATTAATATGATATGATTAGTTGTTTTAGTGGGTCTAAAGACTATCTAGATAAATGATAAAAACACAGTTTGATTTAAAATATATATTTAATATAAGATTTTTTTAATAAACATTAAGACGACAACATATTTAATCGACTTGAGTTAAAACTGCCAAGCCGTATATTAAGTCATGAGATCATAATAAAATCATAAAAAGCAAATTAAAATAAATTATGAGGCTTAATTTCTAATAAATTCAATGTTGAAGGATAAAATTATAAAAAATCAATTAAAAAATTACTCAAGTTTACCTGAATTAACTTGCCAAACTTGAGATCCAAATCATGACAAAGAGATAATCTAATAGAAAACAAATTGAAACCAATTATAAAACTTAATTTTCATTCAACTTAGTGTTGAAATATAAAATTGAAAAAACAATATATTAAAAAAGACATAAAAAACAACCCGAGTCAATTAAGGTTAACCCGCCAAACCTAATACCCGAGGCATGAAATGAAGATAATCTCATAGAAAGCAAATCGAAATAAATCACAAAGTCTAATTTCTTATTATCCCCATGTTAAAAGATGAAATTAAGAAAAAAAATAAAAAAAAAAAACTCAAGTCAGCCGAGTTAACCCACAATCTGGATCATGAGTTTAGGACAACCTCACAAGAAATAAATTGAAAATAATATGTAAGTCAATCTCTGATAAACTTAATATTAAAAGATGTAATTAATATATATATATATATATATATATATATATTCTCGTTTTACTATCGTGAACTATAACCCAAGTAATTGGACGACACCTAAATATTTTACTAGAAAAAATAATGTTGATCCATAGTTTTCAGGTTTGTTTTTTTTTGATAGTTTGTATTAGACTGGTATCTGCTATACGCTATAGATCCACATTATTTTTTCTAGTAAAATATTTAGGTGTCGTACAATTACTTGGGTTATAGTTCACGATAGTAAAACGAGAATATATATATATATATTCATTACAATTGTGGGGCTTAAAGGTCTGGTGAAAGATATGTACCAGAACCTAGTTCCCTCGTGAGTCAGAGTCTCAAAGGTAACTCTGGACATCTTGCTAACTAGGCAACTGAGATGGAAGAATTCACCATATTGAGGATCTTAGTCATTGTTAAAAGAAAAAAAAAATCTTCCCTTTATGTACGTAAAATGAAGAATTGATGTTGTTGGAGCTTCACTAGTAGAAATGCAAGCAAAAGGAACTCCGATGTGTCTGCGTCGCCTGAAATTGGTGGCCTAAGTGCAAAATGCAATAAACAGCGCACTATGGATGGTTGTCATTTTGAGATATTACAAGGCCACGTGGCTTCTTCTCAAACATGATAAGCTTCCAGTTAGAGGGTTCGACTAGATTTATTTCATCATCTGGCTTGTTTTGTCATTTCTCCTCCCATCCATATCATATTCATAGCCTAGCCTAATTAGCCATGGAAGAATCAGCCAAGAAACTGGAGCACATTGATCAAGCAATCAAGAAGCTCTTAGCAGAGAAAAGAAACAAAGAAACCTCTTGTGATGATGGTCTCCTCCCGGATGATAGTGAACAGCTTCTCTCCAAGTTACTTTCTGAGGTAAAAACATCTCTCTAGAGGAGTTTTGAAATCATTTCTTGTGTCTGATTTGACTTTCTAGAAATAATATCTTTCATTTTGCGTATTGGTATATTTGAACACGGGAAAAAATATATGTAGATTGATTAGCTTTTGTTGTATAATCTGTTCATATTATGTCTCGTTGTCTTGGTTTGAATGTAAGATTAGAATTAACTTAGCTAGTCCCGCATGTATTAACAGTTGGAATCACTAGAAGGGGATGATGCCAAACTTGTGCAATCTGAGTTATCATCTGCAACGGAGGATGTAAATTCTCCTGCAATCGGTGAAGCGGTGTCAAAACATGGGGAAGAAGGTCCTGCGTATGGTGGCAGCAGGGAGAATGCTGCAGCTGAAGAGATAGTGAAAGAGCTTAGAAAAGTGAAGAGGCAGAATTTTGTTACTCATTGCCTTCTTTCAGCGATGATTGTCCTCACTGTTGCCTGGCAGGTATCTGAGGTGTCCCTCATTTTGAAAGTAAAAGATGGGATGAGACACCCGTTTAAATCCTTTGGAAGCATGTTAAGTGGGATGCTGAAAGATCCCAGAGCCAATGACCAAGATTCAGAAAAACAGCAGTCAGAAGAGGTTCCTGTCAACGTTCCTCCTCTTTAAATTCTGGAGCTTCCGCATATCGATTTAGGTTCTAATGGTGAAAAGCACTCGTAACATCTCGAGTGCATTTGAAAGCGAACCCAGGAAGGGTAATTTATCATGCTCTTCCCTGGTATATGATCTGTAATGATTCATCACTAAGGTGAAGGGCCAGAACTCTGCCTATCCGATGCATTATTGTAATTGCATGTTCAGATTTTCTAGAAACCAAATGTTAACAGTCTTCATGGCATCCAGGTATAAGCAAAGGCTTTTACAGGGAGAGGAGATTATGTTGGCTTGTCTAGATGGGTTGAGATTTTGGAAAGCAAAACGTAAAACATGACTTCTCATCGCGTCTAAAATGTGAGCAAGGCCTGCTTCTTTTTGAGTGAGCTGCTGCTGTACTGCAATCAAGATGCATTTGAGAGTGACTGCAAAACGAAATCATTAAATAATCAACATCGAGGGTTTCAAGCTAACCGAGCCCATGTGTTCCCTTTTTGTAAAGAAACAGTTGAAAGAACTGCGGATACCACAAAACATCAGTTGCTGAACCTATTCTTCCAAATGAACGTTGAAAATTGATGTTTCATGAATTAAGGATATTGGCCGCTGTGGAATAGAAAATTAATGGCTATGGCCATCGTTAGGCAACAATAAATGACTATGGCCATCGTACATAGCGGTTCACCTGGACTGCTATGTACGTTCAATATCCAGAAATGCTAATACAATATCACATTTCTGACCGTGAGGCCAGATTTCTATGTTTTGGTGTGCAGGGGGAGCGGAGCGCCAGAGATTTTTTTGGATACTGAACAAGCCACAGACAGCATTAGCTATCTAAAGCACCACACGGCGAAAAACTACACAGTTCAATATCTTATTGCCTGTATTCAAGCTGAAAAGTGATCGTAAAAACAATAAGCAAGCTCTACAGCCGAAATGGAGCACAGCAGCGCGCAATTCAATAGCAAGCTTCAGCTATCAGGAAGAATTTGCTTTGACAACCTGGTCAGGCTAAACAGATTCGAAAATTGAAAAGTGCATCTGGAGCCTTCGGCACATATACATCACAACAATTTTTTCATGTCTGACTAGTCAATTGGGTCCATTTGCCCCTCCATGGAGGCGCGCCTAGCTAACCACCATGATAATTAAACATAGAAACAATGGCATTACTCGGTTAATTTAATGTGGATACAACCCACATAATAAAGTAGCAAGAGACGGCAGTTGTTGAAAGCAAAATCTGAAACACCGAACCATGAAGTTTAGAATTCAATTTTTCGGAGAATGTTTTGAAATCTCCAACACCAGTTTCTTTAAACAGTAATCCAACAAAGTTTCTTTTACCAATTCAACCAGCCACAATATTGCAATCTATAAACTTTGGGAACAACGTAACATTAAATAAAACCAACCAAAAATCCCAGTCTTCATTTAAAATGCCTAGAACTGAACAGATATAATGAAAGATGTTTAATCCTGGACATTATGAGCAAATTAGATTTGGAGTGACCATTCTTGTCTTCAAGCATAGTTCAACCTGAATATGTCATTGAACACGTAAAAGCTTCCCTGTGGAGTTGGCATTAAATGGAACATCTGAGAGCAGAATGTACGGTAGCAAATTTTAGTTAGGAGAATAAAAGGAAATATTTACCTTTTGGTCCCAGAATTGCAGATAAAGAAATAAATGCATGATGGAACATACACCACAAAATTAAACTTCAAAAGATTTAAAGATCACATAGATCAATATAACCATCCACCAAGTACTTTAACAACGCTAGAAAAAGGACAGGAAAAAAAAAGGTCAGCGCCGTATTATGCTAACTCAACACTGGCCTTCGAAATTACATGCACGAAGAATTCAGATGAATCAAATTGATAGATGCCAATATACAAATGATTAGAGAACCCATCCCACTAACAGGAGAACTCATCCTCTACCTGCTAAGCATATGCATGTCTATCAGCTAGTTAAAAGTATGCACTTAGGACCCAAAATTGTATAAACCATAAACAATGAACCTTAAGACATGCGAAAACCTTACTACTTCCCAGTAGTTCACTGACAGGAAGATGTCAAACAAAATTAGCAAAACACATCCAAATCCTTTTTCAAAACCACCTAAATAACGAGCTTCTTAAAGTCCTCATAATCTATCTTACAACAAAGCGAGCTTCTGACAACACAAGCATTCATCAAACTGGTTTCATCACAAGAAACATAATGAAGACCAACTCCAAAGACCACAAAGAGTTGGGGTTTTCAGTTTGAGCTTTAGAGCATTTACTCCAACGTTTAACTGCCCTTGTCTAAGAGATTTAATCATTTGAAGTTTTATCCAATGAAATGAATAGCCACCTATGAAATTGTCGGAGGTAGAGCACCAAACAAACTTTCAAAGAACAGAGAATATAAGTATCTAAGCATCTCATATATATCTAATAAATAAAAAAAACCTTGAGCAACAATTGGAAACAAGGAAAAACACAATTGGTTGAAAATCATACAGCAGCCCGAAGAATTTGCATAAACATTAAGAAATGGTCCAGTCCAAAAGTATTTGCAGGAAAAAAAACCAAAAAAGTTAAACCATTGTAAATAATAGATTAAAAAAATGGGTACCCAGAAAAAATTTCATTTCAGGTCCCTGCTATTTCAAGAACTTAAAAGGCCTATAAGACTCTAGACACGCATAAAATAGATACAAATACAATAATATAACTGGAAATTTCTAGAAGGCGCCCACAAGTAAACCCTAGATCTAGCAAAACAAATAAATAATTAAAAATAACAAGAAAACAAAACAGAAAAATTATTATTTCAAAAAAAAACTTGAGATCCTAACAGCAACAATTAATTTCAATCAGATCGTGAATAAAATCTGTAAAAATCACAGATCAATCCAAGCACACCTCAGAAAGAAATTAAAAAGAAATACCTGGCTGAACTTGAGAGCATGCTGTTCACCGGCGAGCTGGAGATTACCAGAGACAAAAACAAGCATACCACCAGCAGGACCAGAAGGCTGGCAATCAACGGTGGTGATGAGATGCTTGCACTGCTGAAAAGGAAGAGCGATAAGTTTAGCAACGATATTCTGGGATCCCTGCGTCTTTTGACCTTCAAAAGTAAGCATGGAACCGTCTTGATACAGATTCGCTAATCCAGCTCTGTTCGCATCGAACGTAGAATAGTAGTGCTCAACAAAGGCCTTTGCTACTTGGTCTGGATCCATTCCAACCGACTCTTCTCTTCTTTTTGTTTCCCTGTCGCGCTCCCCCTCTCTTTCTTCTTCTCTTCGTTTCACAGTGAGTGAGTGAGTGAGAGAGAGAGAGGGTGAAGGGGATGGGTTTTTTAATTTTGATTTTATCTGATCATCCAACGGTTAGGATTGAGATTGGTTGGAAACGCAAGGGATTTATGTTGAAGATTTTACTGTACACATCCTCTTATACTTACTGTCTGCGTCCATTTAACGCAAGCATTTTCTTTTTTCTTTTGTTTTTTTAATTACTTTGGGAGAATGTTGTTGGACACTCTGAAGGGTAGGAGGGTGGGTCAGGTGCCTTTTTGCATTGCCATCTAACAGTATTTTTTTAAAATAATTAATTTTTAATTACTTTAATATATTTTTAATCAAAAAAAATATATTAAAAAAATAATTTGTGTTTTTATAATCCATTCTTTTTATTTTTCTATAGAAAGAATAACTCAAGGGTCTTTTAATTTTAGTAGTATTGAAACTCTTTTAAAAAAAAATTATATTTGACTCTATAACAGAGTAAATTATACTTGATAGAGAAAAAATATCTCTAGTTTTATCAGAAAAAATATCTTTGATTTTATCAGAAAGAAAATAAATTTGTATGCACGTGGGATAACCGCTCGACTAAGTCTAAAGATATTGGATCTGATGGTTTGCTAGGCTTATATATACTAGAGCTCATTGTTTGATTGAGCCCAAAAATAATGGGTTATCACCTGGCCTCTGGTTCCTTTAAATGAGGATCCAAAAAAATATATTGTTCCTTTAGTAGCCCTATAAATCTTTGTGTATTTTTTATGCAAAGATTTTTAAAGGTTACTGATAGTAAGTGTGAGTTTTTTTACCTTCCTCGTAGGATTTAGTTGTCCCACATAGAACTATTGAGATTTTCTTGGCTAGATGGATCATCTTTATTGAAGGAGTTGATCCTTGGGGACAAAATGACGACTTGTATTTAATGCGGTAATTGAGTGAATTATTGGAGACCTAAAATGACATGAAAAGTTATTCATCCAACGATGTGGGTAGAAAGATATTTTCTTTATAACCCTAGTTGTTCTTACCTCTATCTTTTAACTTTATATAATTTCTGAAAAATTATTTTATTTGAAAACCACAAACTTATTTTAACTCTAATCCAAGTAGACAAACTCATTTTTAGGTATTTTCCACCATTAACTTCTTTATTTTTCGCCTCAAACCAAAATATGAACCCAAAAGAAGTCAAATTTGTCTTTAAAATAAGGGATGTCATTGCCCTTAAAAAAAAGTTCAAGTTCCAACCTAAGACTAGGAGAAGTTGTAGGGGGTACGGGCCCATCAAACTAGGCCATATAACTAGAGAGAGTGATACTCTGACATCCATCTCATGTAAAAAATAGAGTAACTCTTCTCATAGAAGTCCTTCTCCCGTCATCACTAGGGATTCTAGAAGAAAATAAAGCTACCTCAAACCCTTAAAGATGATGTTCCAAGCACTTTAGGTGCGGAGGACATGGAGTTTGTTTCTCGTCTTCAACCAGGAGACTATACAACTCAAATGCATGACTAGGTTGAGTGTATCAGCCGGGAAACCTTTGGCTCTACCCGGTGTTATTTTGAGATTAGACCCCATTTTACATGTATATGATAAGGTATTCCTTCTTTCTCAAAAGTTTCATTAAAGAAGTGTTCAGATACTATCAGTTGGGTTCAAGCTAGTTGCATCCAAATAGATGGATTATTTTGTCCGCTTTTGATAAGTTTTATAGGCTCATCAGAATTAAGCCTATAGTTAATGTCTTAAGAAGTTGTTACCATCTAGTTACTAGCATCGATGGTGGCAATGACATGCGTTGGTTGTTTACCTTCGTCAATAAGCCTATAGGAGTCTTAAAAGGAACTTTATATGGGAAGCCTGCACATGTCAATAAATAAAAGGGAAGAAAACTAATTGTAAGGTATAGCAGGATAGTTAGTCCTAGAGGTGGAATGCAACAAATTTAGGGTTGGTTGCATTACTAGAAGGCCTCCTCATAATGTAAACAACAATCTTTATTTGAACTCAGACAAAAAGAAAACACATGTTGCACTCGCCTCGACTTCAACTGAGTATAAAGTCAATATGATAGCCAAATGATATTATCAAGCTTCTTTGCAAAGTATGCAGCTTCATTATTCTATTGTCATTGGAGATATGTGCAACCACACTAGTGAGGCTCCAGATTCATCCTTTTCAATGTAAATTATGCAATCATATTAGGAAGAATAAGTTCATCCCATCCTTAAAAGGTTGTGAGATTGTTGTCCTGGATATCACCTAGAAAAAGAAGATATCATCATTGTGAATAATTTAATTCATATATATAAAACTTACATTCTTAGTCATTGATCATGGTATAATTTTTTTATTGCCCTTTAAAGCGTAATCATCTCGATGACATTTCTGTTGAGATCATGATCTCATTCTAAAGGAGGAGAGAATAGAGTTTCTCCGGAAAATATCTTTTAGGTGGTTGACAACCAGACCTCACATGTTTTACGGTTTAAATCAACATTCCTCTATTACTTGTTGAAATATTTTCAAAATATTAGGGCTCCAACTATATTCATAAAGTTGGCAAATACCCAGTCTAAATTTGCTCGTCTCATTAAGCCCACGGGCAAGTAAAAAAACTCATACTTGGGGCGATCAAATTGCTGCATAACTTTTCCTACTCATTGAGAGTTGTTGGAACTTTAATGGAGTAGATGTGTCAACAACTGCAGGAAAGTCCATCACACGTCTCGTTCTAAGGATGTTTTTTACCATCTACCTTTAATAGTGATTTAGGATGTTAATAGACCAATTCTAGAAGAACTATCTATAGATTTTTTTTTATCAAGTTCTCACAGACGGTGTCAATGATGATGTCCTAAAAAATCCAAGTAGTTTGAGGGCAAAACTTATATCTTGGATAATCGATAAATCTCTTAGTTCTAGCAATTTAATTTTTCCTAGCCAAGATTGCTGGTGGTTGGTGTCAGATACCTACTAAAAGTTCTCTTTAATGAATGTAAGGACTCTATGATACTTAAGTAAACATATTTTTAAGAGAAAAGGTGATATTTAAGATAGAGACTTTGAAAATAAATACACATGAAAGAATGAAGATTAAGAACCCCTTAGGATTTAATAGGTCTTTAGAGTCCATTCTTCTTACTCATCTATTGAGAAAATGACTCAAATATTTTTTTTTCTTTCTAGTAGCATTTAACTTTTCTTTTTAAAGAGAAAAATATCTATGATTTTATTGCAGGAAAAATATCCCTGACTCTATTAGAGAGAAAACATATTTAAATTTATCAGAGAAAAAATATTTCTAATTTTATTTTAGAAAATATCTTTGCACGGGTGTGAACTCGGTGCTTAATTAAACTCAATGATCGTAGGTTATCACCTGAACTTCTGCTCCTACACATGAGGATCCGAAGAAAATAAAACTAAAACATGTTGTTACATCACAAAGCTGCTTGTTTGCCCTTTATTCGTTCATGCAAGTAGAGCACTTTGCTGATGATCAAATTTAAATTCAATCTTGCCGAGAATGGAAGGACTCGTGGTGTCTATACATGCCTGTCGGTGCCTGGATGCACTTATTGCGCCATTAAATGCATGGCAAAAATAAATAAATTAAAAATTCGAAGATATTAAGAGTATATAATATAATGTATATAATCGAAAAGCATATTATCCTTGTATAATTACTAACGGGACTCTCATTTCTTAGCACTGTTCGTCAAAAGCAGAAGGAATAGAACCTTAGGACAACAGCATCCATCACTTTGACAAGCGAGACGAACCTTTCAAGTTCCGATAAAAAGTACTTGATCAGCAACAAAGAACACGGCCATGGGACATGATTCACGTATGTTCTCGGAAACAATAATGAAGCGAGTCAAATGTCATGAGCAGACAAGAATCTTGAGATTAATCAATTTTTTTAGAATGCCACAGTTTAAGTTACATCAATTCTTCGTAGCACAACCTTTTGGTAATGTTAGAAGCCACATCTAACAAGAAGTAACCTAACATGGTATACATCAACATCTTTATTAAAGAGATAATATACATGAAGCATTCTCTCCTTTGTTGCCAAGAAGCTATCTTTCCGTCCAGCAGAATCTTGTATCCATGCCACAATCGGTGGCCCACGAAGAAAGAGAGACCTCTTCGGCTTGTCAGCAATTTATTACTTCATAGGGAGGAGAAATGCAATTCCGTGTTTTCTATGATACACTCGGGTAAGTGGATTTCTTCATCCAATGGAAAGTGGTATTGAATTCGACGTTCTATTCTAAGAGTTCTAATGATAACTGACAACTAGGAGATGAGGTCTACAAGGAAAAGGGAACCAGATTCACTATGCAGCTCGTAAACCAATCAATGAAAACTAGAGCCCAACCAGTCAATCATGGCTTCTATTTACTCTCCACAACAAAACAAATATTTTCCTGGAGAAAGATCATGCAGATCAGGAAGTTAACAAGCTTGTAAAATAGCGAATGTAATTTGAGGTTTATAATGAAGCACTCGAGGAACAATTGTGAAAAGCGTGCTTCAGGTTTTGAAAATGAAAAAAAATGTGTTTCCAGTAATATTTTAAGAAAAATCTTTCAATGCAAGACTACAAAAATCAAGAATCAACTTTGGGAAATGGAACACTCACTGTTCAGGAGAACTCTCAGTCCATTCAAGCCCTGGAGAAGAGGTGCTTGAGCTCCTGTCATGGGTAGCCTTCAATAGCAGCTCTCTCTATAAATCGCATTGGACGTTGGCTGTAAAAAACGTGAAACTTCCTGATAAAGCTGTTCAGCTTCAAATGGCTTGGAAACATACCCATCCATTCCACATCTTTGGCATTCCTCATATGTAGCCTGGATCACATCCGCAGTCATTGCCAGTATTGGTATATGCCCATTTGACTCAATATCCCGAATTCTCCTTGTAGCTTCAAACCTGAGGGAAAGGGCATTGATTTTAGAATTAGCACCAAATATATCCAAGGATATATAAATACAGATAAAATATCGCATACAAATAAAATAAGCATGAACTGGAAGAAAACTAACATTAAAATCTTTAAGGCATGAACTATAACATACCCATCCATTTCTGGCATTTGGATATCCATGAAGCACGCATCAAATTGGTGAGGTGGCTTGAGCAATTTGATCGCCATCTTGCCACTATCTGCACAGATAACTTCAGCTCCATACTTCTTCAAAGCAGCAGCAGCTACTATGAGATTCACTTTATTGTCATCTACAATAAGAATTTTTCTTCCAACAAGATGGTTGCAAAGAGACAAACTGGGGTGTTCTCCATTGCGGGGATTCCCCTTATTCCCGCCCATTGCTCGTTGTAAAGATGCAGCCAGCATACTCGCCTTGAGGGGCTTGGTTATGACACTTAGGGTATAAGCATCAGAAGTTGCAGTGTTTGTTCTGGAAGAACTAAGAGAATTTCCCAAAAGGAACAGTTTGGAAGAAACCCCACTCTCAATTTTTTGTAAGTTATTGACAAAGTGAGCTGAAATGCTTGAGTCCTTCTCCCAAACTTCCTGTTCAACAAAGATCATTTTGAAAATTCTATTTTCATTGCTTATGATAGATAAACCTTGATTTAAATCAGAAACCAATTCAACATGTATTCCTAGCCGCTGGATCTGATATCTTGAAACATTGGCCCTAACAGGCTTGGGGTCAACAACTAATGCAGTCATGTCTTGAAATTCTGAAGGCGCTGTGTTACATTGGTTTTTTATTCTCTGCTTCTGCTGCTTGGAGTCATTTGAATTGGAGCAGCCGTTTCTAAATACAGCAGTGAAAGTGAAGGTGGACCCAATATCTGGTATGCTAGCGAAGCCAATTTCCCCATTCATAAGGCCAACCAAACACTTGCTTATGCTCAGGCCAATGCCTGTGCCTCCATATTTTCTGGAAATGGATGGATCAACCTGCATAAAAGGAGTAAAAACACGAGGTTGGGCTTCTAGAGGGATCCCTTCCCCTGTATCCTCAACTGACACTATTAGATTGACAAGGTCAGAAGAGGATGGTGAGAGAGTATGACTTGAGCCCTCACGACTGAAAATCTTAAATCCTGCACAACTCCTGCGTCTATCTGCAACAGGCAAACCACTCAAGGTGTTTAGTGATGATGATTCTGTCTCGACATCTATCGAGTCCATCACCTCCTCAACAGGATGAACAGTGAGAAAGATGTGCCCTTTCTTTGTAAACTGGAAGGAGAGATACAAAAAACATCAATCAGCATATCTTTTCTTTTCTTTGATAGGGGAAAAATCATAATGAGAGCCCATTAGAATTTCTAAAATCTTGATGATGGATATCATGCTTGTAAAAGAATTCCCATTAACCCTAAAGACAAGGCACAATATTCATCATTCCACTCTTCCTAAGAAAGGTAATTTTTTTTATTTTTTTTGTCACAAAGGGGGCTGATTCCCACCTAACATAGCAAGCACAAAGAGAGATCCCTTCAAGATCACTGGGCAAGAAATTATTAGCTAATACAGCTGCCTGAACTAGAAAAATGTGAAGACCAAAGTCTACGCCTTACCATCAAGAGTTTTAATGAAAAAGAGGCACAATATCAAATCTCAAAATAAATTTGCTTTGCATGGCAATACACCGTAGCAGGTTGTGTTTTATCCTGTACCACTGTTTGTTTTCTCAAATTTTCAGTTAAATGAGTTCTACCACAACTGCATATCAATTTACAGATTTAAATTTATTCGTTACCAAAGAAAATTAAAGACATGGCTGGGTACTTACTTTAATTGAATTCCCCATGAGATTGGTAATAATTTGCCGAAACCTCCCTGGATCACCAATTAGCATTTCAGGAACACCATCAGACACGTAAACTGCCAACTGCTCTCCCACCAGTTTGTATAATGAAAATTTAAAATTTAGATAGCAGACAGTGAAAAAGAACCAAAGAAGGATCAGAGACAAGAAGTATGGCCCAAAGGAAACCAAGTAACACATTTCGAAAAACATATATTACCTCAATCCCTTTCTCATGAGCCTTGCCAGAAAAGAGTGCCAATACATCATCCATTATTGCCCTCAAATCGAACTGCATTTCCTCAAGCTCAATCTTACCAGATTCAATCTTTGCTTGATCCAAAACCTCATTTATAAGCGAGACTAGAGCTTTTCCACTGTCTTGTGCGGTTCTAACATAATCTTGCTGATTCGCATCTAGATCTGTGTCCATAAGCATATGCAGCATTCCTGAAATATGAGAAGAGGTACTATCATGAGTGCATGAACTTTGCGTTGTTCCCTATATTGAACAAATGATGGACAACTTCAAAACTCACCTAGAACACCATTCATTGGGGTTCTGATCTCATGGGAAACTGTAGCAAGAAACTACAGAAAGTTGAAAGTTACTGAGTACTGCATGCCATAATGCATAAAAAAATAAGCAGAATAGAAATGCCAAATACCTGAGATTTTGCAACATCAGCTGCCTCGGCTTGTTTTGTAAGCTCCATCATCTTGTGGCAATCATCTTCAACTTTAGCAATCCGATTCATAGTCGCATGGAATATGTACCCAATAAGCAATGCAATCACAAGGATGCCAATTGATGTTGTTATTGCTAACCATGGCCATGGTGGTTTTTGTTTGAACCTGCATTGAGAGACAAAACTCGTTTACGCAACTGTTTCAACATATATATAGTCAAACAATTACAAACATCGATTTAGCTCCTCCCAGATGGAAGGTTCTCTGTGTCTATCAAATAATAATGACATAAGCACATCGTTACATAAAAATTTGGACGAACCATTTCACCATTTCAATATACTACAAGGCTATCTTTTTTATTGAATTAAAGAACTTTTTGTGGTATCTTGTGGTATGGAAGTGCTTTTTTTACTTTTAGGCAGGTTCATTCGTCGCTGAAGCACGCTCATGTAATTGAGAGTGTTGCACACCCAGCATAGTAAATCAAATAGAGAGGCCTATTTCAGACACAAGTTGAACCTCATGCCATTCAACAAAAGAGAGATTTTACTGATTACCTGCAGCGCATCTCATGCTTTCTGAAAGGATCTTCCAAATTAAGGGCGCTGACATGTTCCAGCCCATCATCTGATACATTTGAACCATACATGCTGATAGGGCAAGACTGATTAGTAGTGTCATACACATTCACTAGGATAGTCTGCTTGCTTGCAAGCTGTTGAAGTAGCTTCTCAACGAGTGACTCGATGTCAAAGATTCCTCCAAGGTACCTGATTGGAGATGGGAATATCAGAAAAGCTGCTTATTAATTATATTTTTCATCACAGTGACAACTCTATATTTTCAAGCCTATTACTAGAGCATAACTTCGAGGACATCCTTACAACATAAAATTTGCAAACATTAATTTTTCTTTCCATACAACTGACTCAAAGTAGGAAAACTGTTCAATATTTTCAAGCATCGCCCTTGCTTCTGGATTTCAATCAGTTTTAGGATCAATTCCCACACTAATTCTGAACTCTTTATTTGATCATGCATCATGAGAGGGAAAATATATGAATTAAGTAAATTTTCTAGTCAAATTTACAGTTGACTAAAATCATACCCATCAGTTGCTTGAATCCTCTCATTTGGAGTTGCATTAGATGGGAGGTCTGTCTTGTACACAGCAAATGTCAAAATAACCCCAAGACGTTTAGTTTTGAGTAACCTGAAAGGAGCAGTTAGAACCCCCTTTCCAGATGCTCTAGCACGCAACACATTTTCACGATCTTCCTGTCAAGGATGTAAGCAAAAAGTCACAGATAAGTTCATTTAAATCAGCAGTGCAGCTCTCAAGGAATTGAAAGCATAGCTTAGCAAAAATTATGAGAACACAGGGAAAACAATAATGTGAAGTTATCACCAGGTTTTTTATTTCTTGGTATTTCATCGTGTCCCATTATAGCGAACACTAGCATAATTTTAGTGAAATAGATGATTAGCCAAGGAACTGAGCCACAAGAAACATTTCTGAAATTGTGAATGAATAAAAAGGCTTACAGTTCCTGACAGCATATCAAGGGAAACCACATGTGCAACAGTATCCTGTGCAAAGATGACAGGAGCATATTCTTCCTGAATTGGCGATGGCTCCAATGCTTTAGGGGCATTGTCATCCTTATGGACTGGGTTTTGTTCAAAGGAATCCATCCTCTTAATAGTCCAGCCTTGTTGCTTCTCAAATTGTTCCCTTTCAGAGTGGAGCACCCTTACAGCATAGGCCACACCACTTGTGAGGGGCCTCTCAAAAGCGGTTCTTTCTGTATACCTCGCAAAAGTCCTCTGCAATTTAGAAGTCAGTTTATATTTTGACAAGATAATACCAATGATAGACAAGAAGAACCCAGATCTAGTTCTGAGCAAAACCATTGACAGTATGAAATAGAGACCTCAAATAAATTCACCAAATTAACACCATGGACTGATCTCCAATCACAAGAAAAGCTTAGAATAACAAAACTACGCACCAAAATTATAAAATATACTAAAGGCAGCTGCGTGATTAAGAGCCTAGATTGATCAAATTGAGCGAGTAAATGGATCAACACTAGTTTTTAAACAATTTGACTTTCTTGAATAAACCAAGTAAGCCAGTTAAGCACTTCTAGGAGAATTATCAATCTCAAACAGATTTAGTATTCAAAATGGCGTAGTGTTGAAGGAGATCTAGTTAACCTGATCAATCGCAGAAGGGTTTTTGCCATGGTGAAAAGTTGAGATCAAAATGGACATGGCCTGCACATGGTTCATGCTCACATTAAACTGATCCTGTAGCATCCTTGCCCTCTCATCACACATACTTGTAAGAGTTTCTTTCCTCTTCTCAAAAGCTTGTGAGCTCATGTACCAAAAGATCCATACAGAGACAGTGATCCAACCAACTATCCATGCGACCAAAAGCTTTCTCCACCATGTTTTGCTAATTCTCTTGGAACCAATATACTGGTAGTAGTGATGATGGATCTTGCAACTATTCCCTGAAACTTTCTCCAAGCATTTTAGCCACATCTTGCCACCATCACCAAGCAAACTAGCCTGGGTCTCCAAAACTCCACCATTAATGAACCAGTTCATGGAAATTACCGATACAATCCAGCAACATAGCATCCAAAGTAGATGCCGCACCTTTAAACCAAACCCATATACATGAAGTAAACTCATCCAAAACAGTAACCAACACGAGATATCTAGAAACAGTACCAGGAGGTTTAAGGGGGTCTTACGGACTACCTCATCCTAGTGTGGAAAAAAAAAATAAAGAGAAAGAAAAGGAGCCACTATCAAATCTACAGAGACTGTCTAGTAGAACCCAGCATCAAGAGAAATCCTTACTTAAGAGAACAAGAAGAGGCACAGTTAAATGATGAATAGCTAGCAAACTTCGCCTGACTCGAAATTCAAATACAAACTAGTGGAATTCGAAAAGGAGATATGTTGTTTCAGGAAAAGATGCTATCTTATCCACCAAAACAGCTACAAATTTCAGATTTTGAATGCTAGAAGAGGACCCAATATTGAACAAGATAAGAAATTCACATATACACCCACAAGAAAAAAGAATCAAAGAATCCTCAAGATTCTTGGGTTTCTAATCCAAAAACAGAACTTAGATGGTTTTTTACCTGTTAACTACCAACCAAAAAAAAACCAGAACAAGAAAAGGACCAGGCCAAACAAAGATTCGAAATTCAGCTTCTATTAAATCACAAACTCCAACACCCAACAAAGATTCTAGCAACAAAATCAAGTATGACGAGGGTCCTTACAAATTACTCAACTCAAAACAATAAGGAGAAGGCGATCAAGAACCACTGTTTATGGTTTGACTCTCAGCTCTCCAGCGTTATCACCAAGTTCATATGCACACAAGTGATTACACAGAACAGCAAGGACAACAAAAGTACAACAAGTCTTGGTTCTAGTAGTGCTAGTAGAAAAAGAAGGTAACAAGCAAGTTATTCATGGACACTCTAACAAAGGAAGAATCTATGAGATAAAGAAGAGGAGAGAAAGGTTATACAAAATGTCTGCTACCATGCCCCCATTATCTCTATCCATACCATAAAAATAATTTCACAAAAAATTTTAAAAAAAAATGACAAGGTATTCATTTTCATTTAATGACTTGCAATATTTTATTATATTTATGCTATACAAAGATGCATATAAAACAAATTAAGGGCATGAAAGGTATAGTCCCCCTCAAGCAGAAATCACTGCTCTCTTTTTTTATTATTGTTGTTGTTGTTGCAGAAATCACTGCTTTTTCACTGCCTTTCTTTCCCTTTGAGTTTCACATCCCTATCCATTCATAAGGACATGAGATCATCCCCTTGAGTGGACAACTTCAGCACGCTAACTTGTTGTTTTTTGAGCTAACTTGTTAACTCTTGGTGTTTATGATTGTATGGCCTGTACTTTATTTATGTTGACTAAAATGTCCCTGCATGAAACCAGAATCGTTGAAAGCTCAAAACAATAAAACATCAATCTTTTGTTCGAAATTATCATTAGATGCGCTGTTGCTTCTTTAATATTGGCATGGTGGAGTCAAAAGAAAAACAGTAGGTAATGAAAGATAAAAGAGGACCCATCATGATAGGAACCTCTCAAGGTGTTATTATGTCTATTCTAGTGATATATATTATGTTCTGGAATCTGATAGCCAGTATTTGGTTAGAGACTTTACTTGGAGACGTAGAATTCCTTTGTACCAAAACCACATTTTGCTTTCAAAACACATATAGCATCCCATTACACGACAAGAACATAATCGTCGCTAGTTTGCTTACGCTTTTTTTTTTATTTATATAGTACAAGTAGTTCTCTATCGTTTTGGGATGATAGTATAACGAGAGATGAGAGATTTCAATTCTTGGGAACTATATATGTGTTGTATTATTGATTTCATTTGCTTGTGAAGTTTACAGCTTGTTTGAGTATCTCAGTGGCTGAAAAGTTAATGCTAATGGTAGCCATATGAGTTTGAAAACTAACGCGTATAACCTCTATTTTTAGGGTTCGAGCACTAACTAATTCACATAACATGCATGTTTATTAGGATGTTGGTTCATTTGTATATATACTTGAAGTTCCACCTTGATCTTTGATTTGCATTAAGTTTTTATTGCCAAGCCAGCTAAATTTAATCTAATTTTGTTATTTTTATCATCTAGCCATATTGATTTTCTCGATACTCGATGGATTAGTGTATGTGTGAATATGCTTGTTTTATATATATTACCCTTTAGTTCAGTTAAGTATCAAGTCCAAATATATGTTAAAGCCACCAACTTTGGTCAGCTACGCTCTAAGCTCAAGTACACGTGGTTCTGATAAAATACCAGACCCAACACCCTTGGGTTCAGTTACGTGATGAACTCAAGTGTATATAGATTTGACGAGATGCCAAACAACCCAATACCATTGGATTCAGCTACACACTCAGCTCAAGTACATGTGAGTCTGGAGACATATCAGACCAAGTATTCTCGAGTTCAGTTATGCGCTGAGCTCAAGTACACATATATCTAAATACATATGGGGTTGATCATCTTTTTGGGTCACAAGGATTTGTTTGTTTATTCTTATATCTTTTAACATAAAATATCAAAAGTTAAGAATGATCACCTCCCTACAAAACATAAGGCCTATTATATTTCTATTAACATTAATATTATATAAGGAATATCTATCCTTTATTGATATGGTGTAATAGATATTTATCGTTCATTAATGCTTTCATAATGAGATGACATTTCAACCCCTTTATTCAAGCAACATGATAAATCTCAGAAGCTATATATACCCTTTAAATATATATTTTTTTTATTTTCAGAGCATTTATCATATACAAGTAAGAACAACAATTTTGTTCTCATTCTCTCATTTATTACAATATTTTATTGACTTTATCATCGGATGGTCTCTAAATACCACAAAAAGGATTGTCTTGCATGTGTCAGGTCTTCTATCATCGATTATTAATTTTATGAATTTTAAAGAAGAAAATATTGACATGAATGAATGATCATCTTCTACCCAAACAAAAAAAAATTTATTTTTAAAAATATTAAATTTTAAAACATTAAAGTTGATATAGAAAAAGTACACCATCAGAAAAACAAAAATGATATAAAAAAAAGTGTTGCAAATTACCCTTTAAATAATAATAATAAAAAAAAGGTAATGTTGCTCTTTCCTTGAATGAAGGACACCTACTATACAGTCTGCAGAAGTTAAAACTAGCAAAACCCCAACAAAAAGAGAGTACACAAGTGTGTGGTTGTAACCAGCACCTCTAACCTAATATATAGGTAATTGAGTAAGCATCTTATTTTAGCTTTTGTAATTTGTTTGTGTGTATAGGAAGCAACAAACAAAAGAGGCAATCTACTGCTGTGAACACGACACTGATTTCTTCCGACTTCGAAGAACTCCACTCCTTCCTACAAGTTGAACTTCGGTCTTAATTACTGCATGTGTAATAAAAAAAATTTAAAAAAAAAAAAAGAAAAAAAGATAGAAGCCCAGAGGGACAATGTTGTCATTGAAACGGGGAGGCTAAGTACTTCGAGGACACAGTGGCAGAACGTTGTAATTTAAAAGGTAAAGTGGTGGCAAATGTATAAAGGGCACTTTAACCAAGGCTTTGTCACTCACCAAGGGGGTGATTAAGCCATCACTACGTGGGGCCATGTTTTAGCTCTTAAAGACAGCGACGTCCCTCCGTCAGCAGCACCTGTTCTTTCTGTCGACAGCCAATCAGCTTGCCCAACGTGTAATGCCCATAATGCTTTTTCTTTGCTACGTGTCGCTATTGGGGAGGGGTAAAATTAGAGCATCTCTTTGACACGTGTATTTA
>Ga0325410_1001273_pt1 | contig 27855 bp, 18 predicted proteins | sample PopdelMetagenome_16_FD_206182 | JGI IMG/M metagenome (GOLD analysis project Ga0325410, IMG submission 206182) | Populus deltoides microbial communities from Bellville, Georgia, United States - Xylem-PdIQD-R3 | ecosystem: Host-associated > Plants > Phyllosphere > Stem > Wood/Secondary xylem...
AACTCCAATTAACCTGAATTTTTACCACAATATATTTTTACATGTTTAGTATCTTCCTGTAAGATTTTACCTTGATTCGATGTATGGTTTGAGATATATGTCTGATCTCATAAAACTAAGCATTAGGTATTTTAATGCAAAATTCGGAATTAACTTGGTTCGTATATCTTCTCCCTCTTTGAAATGATTCATCCTTGAATCCAAACTGGAAAGATTAATTTGATGTTCAATTCCTCTTTTTGATGGTAATCCACTAGGAATCTCATCAAAAAACATATCATCAAACTCCTGAAACAATAAAACACAAACACCGGGAATAGAGAGGTTAAATTTATTAGTATTAAATAAACTTCCTTGTAAAAAACTAGGATTATTGGATGGTTTTGATAATAGATAGATTTAACCTCACCCTATTTAACATAAAAATTAGATTATTTTTTATACAATTTATACTTAGCTCGCTCACTTCTTTTTTTTCCCACTTATTAGTTCTTTCCTCCACTCTCGATCAAATTTGGATTTGTTGTGGAAGTTAGTCGTGTGATAATGATTGGCTAGCCTGATTTTTGTTCAAAGAGTTTTCCCTTGCATAAGTGAAGATTGTAGAACCACTGCAGAACATGGAAGAACTGTTTTCATTTAAAGGTGATGAACTGCTAAGGAAATTTTCATGCGGTAAGATGTAACAATACCATCGCCTGTTAACCTACCGACTTGTTTGTTTCTGTGTTTTAAAAGTATTTTTAATAAAATTTAAAATTTTTTTATTTTTTTATTAATTTCAAATTAATATATTTTTAGTGTTTTCAAATCATTTTGATGTACTGATGTCAAAAATAATTTTAAAAAAATAAAAAAACATCATTAGCATGCATTTTGGTACGAAAAACTATTTAAAAAGCAACCACAACCACACTGTCAAAAATCATCCACTGGCATTTGGAAGTTTTTTCACTATTGAGATTCAAAATCTTTTTTTTTTTTAAATGTCTTTTGTTAATAAGTAAAGGAAAAAACATCGATCGACTAGTTAAAACACGTGTCACATGATTAAATAGGTTATCATATCATCCATCATGTTATTAATGAAAGGAAAATATTAAATAAATTTATTTAATAAAGTGAATTAATCAATTTTGAAATTGAATAAGGGATTTAATTAACCAATTACTGTATTACAAGAATAGTTAACTTAAAAAATAAACTAAGTAAAATCAGGAGATGACATCAAGAGTCACTATAAAAGAAAAAAAAATCATACAAAATGCATTTTATCCCCTATTCAATGCAAATATTTTCCAGAAAATAAAAATAAAAATGGTAATTCTTCTCACCTTTCGTATCGTGGAGTAATACTTTTAGTGTGTGTTTAGTATTGTGATATTTTTTTTATTATAATTTGAAAAAGTAAATATTAGAAAAACTATAACCTATAATATTTTTTTAACTAAGAATTTTAATTTTTTTAAAGTAAAATTCATGTAAAACTGTGGTATGTATTTATTAATTAAATTTAAAATTAAAACAAAATGTATACCACACCACAACACAAAATAGAAATAAACTGAGATAATTTTAAGACAAAACCCATGATTTGTGATGTTTCCAATAGTTTGAAATATGTGGTTTTTAGGTGTAAACAAGTGGGGATTTAACATAAAGTGTTTTGATTCATTTTTTAAAACTGCATGCAAGGATCAAGTATTTTACTAGGAGAAGAAAGACGCATGAGTTTCGAGTGGTGAGGAATAAACAGGGTGACAAAAAGAGAATCATGTCATTGTTTTTTTTTTTTAATTAATGTTGGTGTCTGAGTCAACTTGTGTGTACCTCGACTAATTCTACAGGTCCTGAAATTAACGACCATATAAGTCTGCAATGGTCCTGAGGTTTGTGAAACTCGAACTGGTGATTTTTAGGGAACAAATCTAAAACCTGATCAATTGAACTATATCCTTCAAAGATAAATAATGTCATTGTTCACGAGACTGGTGGAATACAAAGGTACGCTTTGATATTGTTACAATGTTTTTTTTTTAAATATATTTTTTTAAAAAAATATTTTTAATATTAACATATCAAAATAATAATTTCAAGCAAAATAAATTTAAAATTTTATCTAAAATATTTGGATCGCATTCCCAAACATTACAAAAATAAATTAGCCACTATAGTTTGCATTATAAGTTAGATTCTGTTTGGTATGGCTGTTTAAACATGATTTTTTTTATTGTTTTAATGTGTTAATATTAAAAATAACAAAAATATTTTTTAATATATTTTCACACTAAAAATATTTTAAAAAACAATCTATCACCATTCTAAACATGAAAAAACACCATCATTCATGGACTAATAAAAACGTTTTTTTTATTTTTATATCTAAAACTACTTTGTCGTACCACCAGCTAAGTAAAATCAGGTAAAACCAGCAACAAAGCAATCCTGAGAGAAAATATTGGAGATGCGGGGGATCGAACCCCGTGCCTCTCGCATGCAAAGCGAGCGCTCTACCATTTGAGCTACATCCCCTTTTTTATAAATGCTCTAAGAACACTTCATATAGTTAATATATATGATGAGCATAGTACACACTTTATGTACTTATTAATCTCAGTGTTGGCTGCTGCCGCTACTCGTTTCCGTTTTCCCGCCATGACTAGAATGGAAATCGACAGAGAGAAAAATATCCAGAGAAAGCATTCTACTTACCAATCTCTGGTCGCTATTTCCCATTATCTGTTTCTTTCTCATTCTTCTTCAGTTTCTTTTATGTCCCAAAATTATCATTATTTTCTTTCTTTTTCCTTTTGTTTTCTAGGAAGTGTGAACTTATAATTGCTAAAATTGCAGGATGAGACCTTTGATATTCAAAACGAGACCTATAGAGGCCAGCAATATAGTCAAATATACTTTGCTCGTCTTCACTTGATGAGAACTCTGCTTTACTCTCTCGTTACCCATTGGAAACCCCATGTCCCTGGTACCTCTCTTTCTTTCTTTCCTTTTTTCCCCTTGTTGAATTGAAGTTAAAGTTTGCTTTTTTGTTTGATTAGGTGATGTGTGTTTGTGTTTTTAGCTTACTTATGGCATTTAGTGTTGTAATTTTGGTGGGGGGGGGGCGAGTAATTTCTGATATGTTTCTCTTAGAGCATTTTATTTTTTAACTGAGTTGTCTTTTAGAGTAAAGTTGGGTTTTTATGTGGGTTTCTTATTATTTTGCTGATTGGTTGGTAGGTAAGAGGGAATCTGTAGGTTATGGTGGTATTTAGGGCTTAGGGTTTTGGTATATTTTTTTGTTGGTTTTTGTTGATTTATTTCATAGAAAATTTGGAAATTTTATCTTTTTGTAATTGCTCCTAGGATTTCAATGGAATTGGTTGTGAGGTTTACTATGTTGATTGACAGAGGCCAATTGTACATGGTGTTGGTAAATTTCCTGGGTGGTGTATTTTTCAATTTCTTCTTTTCCCTCATTTGTAAAGGTCTTGGATGTAGGTAGTTTGGATTCTTAATGATGTGATGATGTGACATTGTTATAAGATGCATGGAGTGGTCTTTATTGACCAGCTTCTTTTTGTGTAGTTTGTACGGTTTTGGGGTTGGAAGAAGGCAAGGAATGCATCATTGTTGGGACCCTGTACAAGCACATGAAACTTAAACCTTGTGTCCTTGATGAATATTCTAAGGAGGTATTTGGTTGTTAATAATGAATTTCATGACGTTGTCATTTATATCCTTTTTTCTTGAAATTGAGAAAGAAATTGTACGTTGCAAGGGTGTTTGATTTTTTATACTTGAGTGCAATGTGCAGAGATCTGCAGTGCCTCTTGTCAAGCCTCATAACTTCATGCATCCGGATGATCATTTGGTTTTGGAAGATGAAAGTGGAAGAGTTAAGCTTGGTGGCACCGTGCTTTCACCTTCAAAATATGTTACAGGTACCTCTCATGTACAAAAATAATAAATTCTTGTGAGGTCAAATGCAGTTTGTTGGCAGCTATTAGAGAGGCACAACTTTTTTTTTTTTTTCAAGAACAAATTGGTAAAGCCTGCTTAATCACTGTTTTTTCCAGTTGTTGTGTTCATGTTTTTGTCAAGCATTATCTTTCTATGACATGAAAATCGTGTGGTAATAATTTCGGTCTCCTCATGCTTTTGTATTTAATGATGAATCTGTGGTTGGACTGGAATTGTGTGGATGACTAGGTAGGAATGGTTCTCATGGAAATACTTGTTTTCCACAACCTTTTGAGCAATATGATTTTGAATATTTTATTTGTCTCACAATCCGGTTTCACATTGATATGATGCATTTGATAGGCAGTGTCGTTGCTTTGCATGGAAAGGAAACTACTGCTGGTGACTTTTTGGTTCAAGATGTCTTTGAAGCTGGTTTAGCACCACAAATAGAGCCCCAACTTAAATCAAGTATGATATAAATTATATTTCTGGCATCCATATTCATGATTTCTACTTGGATCAGATATATACAAATCTTTCTGTTTCTTGGTTATCACATCCTTATTCATTAAGTCTTTTTGAAGATGTATTCATCTGCATTGTCATCGTCATCTATACGTGCTTTAGAATTAAAAGAATTACATACAACTGAAGATAAATTTGAAATTAACAGAAAACAGATTATATAGACAGAAGTATTTTGGAATTGGCATGGAGTTTTTGTTACAAGGGATTGTAACATATGAGAAATGCATCTGGGACTAATTTCACAAAATATTACTTGAAAGATCATAAAAATGTCGACCGAACACCTAGTTAGCTGTTGAAACGCCAAATGGGAATTTCAAGTTGCTTCCTTTGTAGATGAATCACTCAATGCCCATTTGAACAGAGTAGAATTTGTCCATTCTTAAGTTCGATATTTGGACTCCATTTACCATGTCATCTTTTGGGAGCCCCTCCTTTTACTCTTCTTTCAGAAGTCAAATTGTCTTTTAGACCTGGCACTTATTATTCACAGGAGAGGACAAGCATGTTGTTTTTGTTTCTGGGGTAAGTGTTGGAAGCAGCACATCAAATCCTCTCCAATTTCAGCTTCTTGTGGATCATATAACAGGACATCTGGGAGATGATCAGGTTTTTACAGTTTCTTTCCCCCCCCCCCCAAAGGTTGTTCTGCTGCTTATCTTGCATACTTAAAATCCTTAAATGACCAGGAACAGGGTATTGCGGCAGAGATAGTTCATGTTGTGTTTGCAGGTAATTCAGTGGAAATTCCATCTGGTCTTCTAAATGGACAGGTAACGGTTTTATATCTTTTCTCTCTACTTTGTGCATGTTCAGTTCTGAAGTTCTCCTTTTCAATTCTTGTCTCATCTTTTCATAAGATGCTCTGTGCTATTGTCTTTGTATTTTCTTACCTGTTTGAAATGGTGTGAAAGTGAAAGCTAGTGCTCTGCTTGGATGTTAGAAGTAGCTTCCCCGATGGTAGCGATGCTATTTTTGCAACATTGATTAGACCTGAATGAGATATTAATGTCTGGAGGAGAGAGAGAGAGTATACTAACCAACTATTATAAGAATTAAAAACATGTAAATAATTTGCTTTATGGGCTCAAATATTTAATGGGATTTTTTTATGTCATGTCACCTAAACAATGTTTTGTCCCTTGGTCATTTTGGCAGAATTTGGCTTCAAAGGATCAATCTAGGCTCTCTGAACCAGTTCAAGAGCTGGATATTTTGTTGACTCAGGTTGTTTTTGTTATTTTGACTAATAACTAACAACTTTTATTTACCTTTTGTTCTCCCATTTTGTCTTTCTTTTGGATTTGTTTGTCATGGTCTCATTGTTTAAAACCTCTGTTCAGATTGCTGCAGGTGTGTCTGTGGATATCATGCCAGGATCCAATGATCCAGCAAACTTTGCTTTACCTCAACAGGTTTGCCCTTTCTTATCTTTTTCCTTCTTTTGGGAATTTATGTACATCCTCACTTCAAATTGAAAGATTTTTTTCTCTATTCATTTCTTTTCAGCCTTTGAACAGATGCCTTTTTCCTGGATCAAGAGCTTATAACACTTTTAATTTGTGTACTAATCCTCATTGTTTTGAGCTTGATGGTGTCAGGTAAGAAATGAGTGCATAATTCAACAATGAATTTTGATAATTAGATGCATTTTGACAATTGTTTTTGGTCCGTTTCAGGTTTCTTGGAACATCAGGCCAGAACATTGATGATCTGAAAAAGTATTCGGAAGCAAGGGATGAGCTTGAATTTATGGAAAGGACATTAAAGTGGAGGCATCTGGCACCAACAGCACCTAACACACTCGGTAGAAGCACCTGCTATGATTTGGCAATTCATTTTTCATTTTTCTTATGTTAGCTTGATTGTTTGAAAACTTAGATAACACTATATTCAAACAAAGAGAACAGGAATACATGCAATTAAAATTCTGATTTCTTCCATGAGCTCCTAGTTCAAGAATCCACTCTCATCAATGTCTTTCAGGTTGTTATCCTTTCACTGATAAGGATCCTTTTTTGATTGAGAGCTGTCCGCATGTTTACTTTGTTGGTAACCAAGATAAATATGGAAGTCGCATTTTAAACGGTATTCTCTCATAAACTCATACATAATAAATAAGGAAAAACAGATCTAATCTGTAGTTGAATTTTCTTCAATTTACAGTTAGATTTAATGTTGAATTAAATTGCAGGTTCAGAAGGGCAGTTGGTGAGACTTATTTCCATTCCTAAATTCTGTGATACTGGAATTGCGGTTGTGGTAAGTTTTTGTATGTTATTATAATGCTCAAAGTTATTCAAGGATTGGATTCAACCATACCTGAACTTTATTACTCAAACTTTTAGCATGCATGATTACATGTGGATCCATGTCTTGCATTTTGTTCTTTTCCTGGGTTTGGAAGATATGTAATACCTCCTCTTTCTGATTTACTCATCTTTTTGTTTCATTTGTTTTACAACAACAACAAAGCCTCCATTGCAAACCGGTTGTCGTCAGCATTGTGGATCTTCTGTTTTTTCTTTTAGGAGAGGAAGTGAAAAACGCTTATGTTAAAATTTTAAAAAAGAGAGAAGATAAGTCTATTGTCAGAAAGATGAAAGATAGAATCATTTAACCTACATTTTAGGATTGTTAAGTTGCTTTATTTTTGTTTACTCAAATAAGTTTATCAGAAAGATCAAAGCAAGAGATGGATTTGGTGGGACAATAAGGAATGTTAAAATCATCAGCGTTACTTGGTTAATATTATTACACTGCTAATAACAATGTTAAAATGACTCTAGATTAGATACATGAAACTACATTACATTGTAGTTCTGCTTGAACACGGCCTCTGATTACCAATCCTCTCAACATTTTAAATTTTGGTTCATTCGTTTAGTAGGGAAACTAACCAAAGAATGATAAGAGATATTAATAGTTAGAAATGGGCACAAGAATGTAGTTTCATTACTCAAGTGTTGTGAGTTAGGGAGCACAAAGTTTGCACCTTTTCTTCTTTTCTGTTTCTTTCTTTGAACTTTTTCTTTCAACAATGTTTGCCATTAACAGTAATTTTCATACGTTTTGCAGCTTAATCTGAGAAATCTGGAATGCCATACTCTCAGTTTTGGTGCTCAATTAAGCCCTTAAAAACGTTCTATTATGTATGATATCTGTATTACTGAAGGGACTAGAACTGCTAGGACGTTATCACTGCCTAATGCACTGTCTGAAGCCTGCCACCAGTAGATTAATTGGACTATACATAATCTCCATCGGAAGATGTGTATGTGCCAGCAGGTTTTCCAACTGCCTAGACGGTATTTCTTTCTTGCAGGATGTGTTGTAATTTTGGCGGGCCTTCTTGTGAATTGTATGTAGGTCTTGTATATTTTGAAATGTAGTGCAACCTCTCTGAACTTAAAATTCCAGGACGCATTGCGGGACCAAAAAGGAATGGTGTAGGTATTGTCATTGTCTAAACTCTGTTGTTTTTCAGGGCACAATTGAGCTTCATGATTATAGTTTTAGTTTCGTAAATCTCCCTCTGTTGAGGTTGACTTGAGCTGCTTAGGTCTAGTTTGAACATTATGACAACTTCTGTAGTCATGAATTCATAAAAGGCCCTCTATCATTCAACATGATGATAATAATCATTTCACAAAATGGAACTAGCTGTCAATGAGCTCTTTTCTCTAGTCAAAGCACTTCACCGATAAAACGTCGTGTGCAAAGGCATTTCTATGGCAGTCTCATTTGCATGGAAGCGTCTATGAATCAACTTTAGTAGCATTCGATAAATCAATTGGGTGGCACAAAACAATTCCTGGTAAGCAAACCCATCCTGTCAAATCCCAAATCATGGGCAGCCCGATTCTTATTACATGTTCCATTCCCTCCTCTCAGGAAAAAAAAAAAAAAAACAAACAAACCAAACCTTGCTACTGACAATTTTATCAGCAAGAACATGCGTGGCGCACATTTCTAGTCGAAGTTGGAATTAATGTAAATCTTATCATTGTCATGCACCAATAATTCCCATGTCAATGCCAATTTATTGTCCCGTTAACCCCATTATTCCCTCCTCTAACGGCTATATTTTCTATTTCAATTATTCAAATCATCCCTCTTTCTCAACGGTCCATTTCTCACATAACACCAAAGTCACTACCCTACAAAACCAGCTCCTCCATATATACACATTTCCCTGTCACCATAACATACCCCTCTTATCTCTCAATCACCCTCTTCCTGTCTCTCACTCTCTCTCTCTTCAAAATGGTCACTGCTGATAATAACTCTAGTAGTACTGCAGTTCAACATGTAACCAAGAAATCTTCGGATGAGTTGCTGAGGAAATTTGCAGATGAAATGAGTGATGATGATGCTAATGAGGCTAAGAAATTGGAGCTGGCAAGGGTGTTAAAAAGGAGAAAAAGGAGGAAGACAAGAAGGGATCTCGAAAGTGGTAATTTATGCGAAAGTCCATCACATTATAAGTCGAGTTCCAGCTTAGTGGAGAGGAGGTCACTTCTTCCTCCGGTGACAAGGAAATCTGTATTGCTGAGGCAACTTGGGATCGGAAGGTTACAGCTCAAAGCAAGGGATACCAAGAGCAAGTCAATCTTGGCTTCCATTGAAAAGGTGAGACGTTCTCTTACTATTCTCCAGTCATTCATCATTAGAGCAATATCTCATTAACTACTAACAGCGTTCTCGAAAATTTAATTATTTTTTTTAAATTATTTTTTCGAGACTTGTAAATTTTAGTTCGTGTTGTTAGCTCGAATCTGAATCCACATGTTTTATTTTACTAATCAAAACTTCTTACAATGCAGACATGGCGCAGGACTGTAGAAGGAGCCTCAAAAGTACTCTTGGAGAAGCATTACAATCGACACAGGCGTTTGATTAACGATATGATCTAGCTCGTGGTATATTTAAATAGCAGTTATTTAACTATGAACTTAAAAATGAAAAACAGAGAGAAAAGGAGGTTTAATTTTTGTTAATACAAACATCAAATTTACACATTTCTTTTTTACTCGTATTAATTTTCAAGCTTTAAGCTAAGTTCCAAGTCGATCAATCTTGCTTGTATATTTTTTTTCCTCTGGTTGTCTTCACAACAGCAACTATTTTGAGAATGTAATAATAAGTAGGTGTGATAATCAAGAAATCTTACTACATCTTTTATCTTTCTTGCCATTTGTATTAATGCCCTAAGAAACGCAGAAATCAAGAAATCTTCCTACCTTTTTATCGTTCTTGCCAATTGTATTATTTAGCATATGAAAACATGGTTATACTCGTTTTTTTAAAAAAATTATTTTATTTTTATATATTTTGAATAATTTTGGTGTGTTATTTTTAAAAATAATTTTTAAAAAATAAAAAATAATTTTGATGCATTTCAGCATGAAAAACACTTTAAAAAATAACCATAACTATATTTCCAGACAGGCTTAATGCGGTTTGAAAATTTAAATTTTTTTTTATTTAAAGTTAATTAATTTTTATGTTTTTAGATTGTTTTGATGAATTGATATTAAAATTATTTTTAAAAAATAAAAAATATATTATTTTAATATATTTTTAAATAAAAAAATATTTCAAACCAAGACACTGCTGCATTTCCGAACTTCCAAACTGAACTCTAATACCTAAAGAAACACAGAACAACGTATGATCAGTGACTGCCACTAGCTTTTGGGGGATATATATTTTCATGGACGATGACATATCTTTTTATTATTATTATTATTATTATTATTATTTGATGAAATGGGTCCAGAATCCATGGCCAAGAAGGGGTCCAACGTCCATAATAGATGAAGTGCATCCAAATAACATATGTTATTAATCAATACATCAGCAAATCTTATACGTTATCAAATCAAATTGATGGGCCATGAAAAGATCACAAGATGCTAATTACACGATCTCAGCAATAATAGTCTTCGAAAGTTCTTCTCTCTTTTTCACCACTTCTTACTTGATCCATTGGTTAGTTCTTTGCTCCCCATTCACCAAAGTCATATATAATTCCTCACCTAAGTCTAAGGCAAAGAGCATCGACGAATCGCTGGTAGCTAGGCTAGATTAGACCTATCACCTAAGTCTAAGGCAAGAGCATCGACAAATCGCTGGTAGCTAGACTAGATTAGACCTATAAAATGGCTAGAACCTACTTTTCTATTTTGAAAGTCACCACACCACCACGCACGCATCTAGGAGTATATTTTCAAGCAAAAAAGCAAAAAAAAAAAACCCTTTTTCATCTGATAATGTACAGTGAAGAAATCAACCATATCTTTTATTGCAATGATATTGTTGGCAACTCTTAGTTAGAAATAGATTGGAGGAGATTTGCAGGTAAGAAACCAAAATACAGTGACAGTCATGTGATCCAAAAGAGCCCAATGTCACATGTCTCAAGTGTTTGCCCTAACCTTTAGATAATGGAAAAGAACTTGCCTCTACCACACTTGCTTATCTTCCTCCCCTCTATTAATACGAACAGCAAAGTTGTAATTGCCATTCCACCTACTCAATCACACACGTCTTATATCAGGCCATTTCATTGGATTGGATGGTCAAGATTGCCTTGGCCATGCTGTGCTTGTCACCCCCTCCCTTCTTCTTCTCCACTTCCCAGGACCCTTTTTCTTATTTGATTCTGTGAAATGCAGAGGCAGCCATGTATAGGAGCCAAGAGTGACTTGGATTTTTACCATCTTGAACTGAAGAGAATATGTTACTTATTAACTAGCATAGAGCATCCTCACTCCCATCATCTAAATTGCTTGTTTGGTCCATAGCTTGCAAATGATTAAGGATCAAAATGATGTATTAGGTGCTAAAACCTTACCAAAACTAGTTTAATCACTCTAATGATCACTTGTAGATTTTTGCTAGTGAATTTTATTGTCATGGATTTATAACATTTTTGCTTTTGTGGATTATTGTAATATATAGACAATCTAGATTATCTTTTTAGATTTAAATGGTGATTCATTAAAATTTAATGTTTTTTTTTAAATTAATTTTTTTATATTTTTGAATTATTTTAACATGATAGTATTAAAAATAATTTTTAAAAATTAAAAAAATTATATTAATACATTTTAATAAAATTAAAAATCCATCATGTTCCCGTACAATTCAACCAAATTGATAAGTTTTCACTACTCGATAGGCTGAAATCTTATCAAAGGTCGAAATCTTATAAAAGGTGATTTCCCTTATTAAAGGGACTTTGCCGAAATGAATGAATACAGTATCTTTCATTTCATACAAGGAGGCTACAGCACTAAGTGAGCACACACAATTTTTCTCATACAAGGTTCATCACTCCCCAGCAATCTGTAAGCAAAGTATATAGCCTTTAGATGTTTACAATTTTAGTGCAAGTTTTGAAGAAGAAGACCAAAGGTAAGTGGACTTCTGCTCTCTTGTCTCTTTTAATAATAATAATAATTAAAAAGAAAAAAAAACAAACACAACACAACAGAGAAGTAGTAGAAGAAGAGAGAAGAAAACAAACAGAAAAAAACAAACCCATTGTCAACTTTCCCCTCTGCAACTCTCTCTTTTTCGTCTTAACTGCCCAAAGTCCAGATCTTTCTCCAGTCTCTCTCTCTCCCTCTGAGCCAAAGTCTGCAAATTTTTTCACTCTTCACTCTCACTCCCAGTCTCCCCAACATGAGCCATCAATCTTTTATAGTTTCTTGTTCTTGAATTATTAAAATCTCACAGTTCTCTTTACGTTGCCTTGCTTTGACCCCTTTCTTTCGAGGTTTCTATCTCGAAGCTCGAATCTTTATTGACCCAAATCTTGAAAACTCTCAATCTATACAATATCAAGGCCAAACGGTTTATTTTTTATTTATTAAAAAAAGTGGGTTTTGTTTTGTTTCTCAACAGGAAATGAGGGATGTTGTCGTGGCTAACAAGAATAGCAATGGCTTGTTGGAGACCGGGGAGGCAATATGCACGTATGAGCAAGGATGACATTTTAAATGATGATGATGATTCTACTACTGGCGACTCTCTTCTATGGTCTAGAGACCTTGAGAAACACTCTTTTGGAGAGTTCTCTTTTGCTGTGGTTCAAGCCAATGAGGTTATTGAAGATCATAGTCAAGTAGAGAGTGGCCGTGATGCTACTTTTATTGGTGTTTATGATGGTCATGGTGGACCTGATGCGTCTCGGTTCATATCTGACCATTTGTTCTTAAATCTCATGAGTGAGTTTTTTTTTCTTCTTTTTTTTGTTAATTTTCAGGTTTGTTCGTGGGCTTGGTTGTTGAGTTGAATTGACTTTTGTTGTATGATTAGTAGTTTTACGTGTGATGCTAATGTGAATTGATTTTATATGCTTTAGAACAAGTTTGGGTTTTGTATGTTAGTTTTATTGGCTTTTTGGTGGAATTGATTGTAAGTATGGGGTTTGACTAGTTGAATCTGTTTACTTTTGTAGCTGGTGCTAATTTGAAGGAATTTGTACATCTCTTTGATACAATCTGATTGGATTCTCTATGAATTTAATTATTGTTTTCTTGTGAGTCGAATTGATTTCTTGTGAGTGATTGTTGCCAATGTCAACTACTTCTAGTGTTGCTGTTTTTACATTAGTTTGTGTGGTTAAGTTTAGTATTGTAAGGCAAACTCTTGAAGATCTATGGTAACTGGTAAGAGTGGTTTTCATTATGATGGTTATGTGGATTGATGCTTCTTCAGCCTGCTCTGTAGTTTTGTGCATGTCCGTTTCTCTGTTGGCTTGATTTGCTAGATGATGGTTGATTACCAAAATTGAACATAGTCCATTATGTGGTAGCTCGTCACCCATTATTTGTTTTTGGGAAAAGAATTACGGAAAAGGAAGTAAATAATGCTTTCAGTGTAGAAACTCTTACGACATGTATTCTATTTAATGCTTTTCCAGACAACATTCTCTATGTGATGAACCATAAGCAATTATTGCTTTGTAGGGCATGCCAGAGAAAGAGGAACCATCTCTGAAGAAATCCTTAGAAGTGCCGTCTCTTCAACTGAGGATGGGTTTCTTACTCTTGTCCGTAGGTCATGTGGAATAAAACCATTGATTGCAGCAGTTGGATCTTGTTGCTTGGTTGGAGTCATCTGGAGAGGGACATTATTTGTTGCTAATCTCGGTGATTCTCGAGCTGTAATTGGCTCTTTAGGTAGATCGAATAAGATAGTTGCCGAGCAGTTGACCAGTGATCATAATGCTAGTATGGAAGAGGTTAGACAAGAACTAAAATCCTTGCATCCAGATGATTCACATATTGTTGTTATGAAGCATGGAGTGTGGCGAATCAAAGGCATTATTCAGGTTTGCTTCTATTCTTATGATATTAACTGCCTTCTCACTTTGAAATTATGATGCATATTCACTGTCTCTTCAATTCATTTTCTCTTAAAGTTGTACTTCAATCTGGAAAATGCCCTGCTTCCTTAAGCAAGTGGATACAAATTTTGGTGTTTATAATTTTTCATTGTCTAGCTGAGGGTTTCACATTTTTTTACATAATGCAGAATAACATATTCTAGAAAAAAAAGTCACCATATTTTAATTACCTAGGATTGCATTCATGAACAATTCTGATTCATGATTGCTTAACTAATGCTTCTGAAAAAGTTTGGAAAATGATATAGAGATACTGGCACAAATATAAGTTCGGAATTCTCATCTTTATCAAAATCCCTCCCTCCCTCCCTCCCTCTCGCTTCCTCTTTCAGTTTTCCAGCAATTCATTTATCTGGGATATTCAGATTCATACACGTGCAGCATTTTTTTTAAGATTCCGGGCTATATGGTTATTCCAAATGGATTGAATAGGAAAATTTCATAAGGCTCTGCAGGATATGGTTTATCTAGTAGATTTCTATGCCTCACTGTCTTTTCAGTGTTAAATATCCTTAACCTCTGTTGCATATGGAAAACTAATTCTAGAAGATTATGAGTCTTTATGTGCAATATGTCTAGTCACTTGTTACAGTTATGATTTTTTATTTTCTACATTTACCTAGTTCACGAAACTTCAAAGAGGAAAATTACCTGGTTAGCTGATGTTTACCAGTGGAGGTTTGCTGCCTGGAAGCATCCTCATAATGAGACAATCTGAATCTGAATATGGTAGCCCCTTTTTCTGGAATTCCCCCTTCCGGGGAGCTGTAGAATAAAAGAGCAGTATCAGATTTTCTTTTACCATTCACTATCATCTAAATGAAACTCAACCTTTCAGAGTAGTATATATGTTGCATGTGTACGTGTACCTTACGTGCTATGCTCATTCTGCAAGCTACTTAAGATAAGGGACCTTTTTTCCAAGATTCAAATTTATTTATCTTGAAGTTAATATCTTTTTTAGTTTCCTGTTTGTTTTTCTGTTTACCCCATGCATATCAGTCAATTTTCCCCAGTGTTAATCAGTTATATTTCCTTATGGTTTCTCTTGTTGAATTGCGTAGGTATCTAGATCTATAGGTGATGCATACTTGAAGCGGCCTGAGTTTTCTCTTGATCCTTCTTTTCCACGATTTCACCTCCCTGAACCCATTCGTCGGCCTGTGCTAACATCGGAACCATCCATATACTCAAGGGTTTTACGACCCAATGATAAATTTGTCATATTTGCATCCGATGGGCTGTGGGAACACCTAACAAACCAGGAGGCAGTGGAGATTGTGTCCAAAAATCCACGAGCTGTATGTGTTCTCTTACTGCACCCAGTTTCTTTTTGGCCTTTTACTTCAAGACCCTGATATTTTGCTCCTATTTTCTTTAAATGTCAGGGAATTGCAAGGAGACTAGTAAGAGCAGCTCTAAATATGGCAGCTAGGAAGAGGGTGATGAGGTATGATGATCTTAAGAAGGTTGATAGGGGGGTCAGGCGTTTTTTTCATGATGATATAACAGTAGTTGTGATCTTTATAGACCATGAGTTGCTAGGAAATAGTACATCTGTGCCAGAGCTGTCAGTGCGAGGGTTTATCGACACTGTTGGACCATCAAACTTTAACTTTCTTCAAGGAGTTGACGCTAATGCCCGGTCCATCATCTAAACGAGCATCTGGGCACTTGAAATGGGCAGTCTAGTAGCCTAGTCAAAGGAGCAAACTTGGCAAGTTTCTGCTGTCAGTTCCCCTTTTTGTTTTTTTTTGCAACATCTTATATCTTATAGTGCTGGTACCTCCCCCTTCTCTTTTCCAAGTTTTTGTGGGCCGTCGAGCCTGATTTCTTTCACTCTGATACTGTGCTCCATGTTGAAATTCTTACGAGGGGAAGTTACAGATTTTTGGGTTTGACATGTGGGCTCTGTATACACCTGAAGTTTGTACTATTCACACGCCATGATTCAATAAAAAAGTGTGTTCGTCTGGTTAATTTCTTTGCTTCTATTGATGTAGAAGTATGGCAACCTAATGGAGCAAAATGATTGGATTCGTATTGTTTCAAACCAATAGTAATGAATGATTATACAGCATGATCCGCGGACATAATTAAGAATGAAGTTAACAATTCTCCAAGCCTACCTTTTTACCATTCAACTAACAGTAACATTTAAGCTTCGAAACATTTCCATGCAAATTGAGTTCTGCCCAAAAATCACTCGTGCTGCAATGGCTCCATCTGGTATGGTTGTGTGGTTTTCGAGTCACTCCATGTACTGACAAGAAGCCAAGTGCCACTGAATATTTTTCTACAGGAATAGCTTTCATTTCAATTGCACAGGTAGATAAATCTTGCTAGCATCGCACTCTTGTTGAGCCTTGTATTGAGAGATGCTACAGAAACGCCCGTTCTCCATGCACCACTTTTGCCGGGTCTATCGCCATTAACATATAATCAACAAGCTGCTATATTCGAAGTTCCAGCAATTGATTTTTTTATGAAAAACGCAGAAACACTTCATAGTTCATAGTGACCAACAACAGCTGAGGACATTCGCTTTCTCAGAATAACAATTCCTTCTCCTCCTACCCTTGAGAAGACTTTAACATGTCATCAATAAAAACCCTGCTTGTTTTGTGTGTATTCACTCGAGCATTTGTTGGTACATTGACCAGAAAGTGAATAACAAAACAAACACAAATTCTCATCCACCAAAGGTAATCATGCAATGATGCAGAGAGAACATTTGAGTTGCAAGTACACATGTATATGAATATAAATACTGGTTTTATTTCATAAAAATTTCTTAAAGAAACAATAAAGTAATGAATCCGAAATTAACCCAAACCAAATCATTTAGATTCCACAACTCTTCTACAAATCAAATAACAAAGTAAAAAATCAAATCTTGAAGTTTCCACTCGACCTCATTTTTTTTTTGTCCAGACTTTGACAGAGCAAAACACAAGATGAAAGAGCAAACGAGGTAACGAAATGCAGAAGATAATTTTGCAACCACTTGATTAGAAGCCTTTTGTACTACAAAGTGTATAAAGAATGTGTTTGACCAATAGCCTCTTGCTTTGCATGATTAGAAGCACTTCCTGTGGACAATTGATGGACCGGATTCATCATACTCTGCCTTTGCAATCCACATCTGCACTCAAAAGAAAGCAAGTTTCTCCAACCATATTAGAAAAGCACAGTCCAAAAGTGTCGTCCCTGATCATGAATTCAGATATAACTTCTAACTACTTAATGTCCATCTGAAGCTTCACTATTATTCTAGTAACTCCTTCCAATCATTGCAATTAAAATTTCATATTGTTAAGCATTTAACATATAATGATGCTAAACAATACAACACAGGCATAACAATGAAGACATCAAAATGTGCAGAATCAGGTTTAAAGTCCGCTTCTGTTTACTGCCCAAATATATAAGAAATAGACACAGTACCTGCTGGAAGGTGCTGAGGGATGCCAAAATGGAGCCTCCTATCCAGACACTGTACTTCCTTTCTGGTGGTGCAACCACCTTAATCTTCATGCTACTGGGAGCCAATGCTGTAATTTCCTTGCTCATCCTATCAGCAATGCCTGGGAACATAGTAGAGCCACCACTGAGAACAATATTGCCATAGAGATCCTTCCTAATATCGACATCACACTTCATGATAGAATTGTATGTTGTTTCATGTATGCCAGCAGCTTCCATCCCTATCATGGATGGTTGGAAGAGGACCTCTGGACAACGGAATCTTTCAGCTCCAATGGTGATAACCTGCCCATCTGGAAGTTCATAGCTCTTCTCAACAGATGAGCTGGTCTTTGCTGTCTCCAGCTCTTGCTCATAATCAAGAGCAATGTAGGCTAGTTTCTCCTTCATGTCCCTTACAATTTCACGCTCTGCAGTGGTGGTGAAGGAGTAGCCACGTTCAGTCAAGATTTTCATTAGGGCATCAGTGAGATCACGGCCTGCCAGGTCAAGACGCAGAATGGCATGTGGGAGGGCATAGCCTTCATAGATGGGAACTGTATGACTCACACCATCTCCAGAGTCCAGAACAATACCTAGCCAAAACACATTGATAGTGAAAATACCAGTTCATATCATTTATCTATATAATTAAGCGGTCCAGATGTAAATCACCAAGCTGGATAAACTATATGCTTGTTGAAGAAACTTCTTTGGTTTTCGTTGTTAAAGGAACTTCTTTGGTTTTCATGATCATGATCCCAGCAGATATCATATAAAATTTCCAAAACGAACTGTGGTTGTGACAAAGGGTGAAATACGTTGTGCCAACTTACAAGTTAGAAATAGAGGGCTTGACCAGTTCCAACACATTTCATTTTTTTCATGATCTAGATGTGTTTCTTTCCCAAATATTTTGTTTATCAATCAATTTGTACAGCTCCATTTTATTTTGAAAACTTGCAATGCAATAAGCCAATAACAACGTTTTAACATGCATGAATTTGAACAAAAAGCAGATACATAATGGATTGTATCACTTACCAGTTGTACGACCACTGGCATAAAGGGAAAGGACAGCCTGGATAGCAACGTACATTGCGGGAGTGTTGAAGGTCTCAAACATGATCTGGGTCATTTTCTCACGATTGGCTTTGGGGTTAAGAGGAGCTTCTGTAAGGAGAACCGGATGCTCTTCAGGAGCCACACGGAGCTCATTGTAGAAGGTGTGATGCCAAATCTTCTCCATATCATCCCAATTGCTAACAATACCATGCTCAATTGGGTATTTCAAAGTCAAAATACCTCTCTTTGATTGTGCCTCATCCCCAACATACGCATCCTTTTGACCCATACCAACCATCACACCGGTGTGGCGTGGGCGACCCACAATGCTAGGAAAAACAGCCCTTGGTGCATCATCTCCGGCAAACCCAGCCTACAAAATTTCCAGCCCAAATCAGCAATCACTACCAATATCGCTTTAAGAATCGAATCTTTAAACTCCAAAATAGATCACAAATGAATCTAGCTTAATACCTTGACCATTCCGGTACCATTGTCGCAAACAAGAGGCTGAATATCTTCACTTTCTGCCATTTCCTCTCACCTGCCACATTAAAAATGCCAACTTTACATTAAAATGCTATAAAAATAGGGAATCACAACAATCTAATGTACTATTTTGACAAAAACAAATCCAAAAATAAAGCGAATTAAGAATATCCCATTTCCTTTTTACAAGCAACAATCAAAATCTGAATATTCATTCTGATAAAATCACATCAAAGATCAAGACCTTCGCAATGCTGAATTACAAAACTGAATTAGCCCACATTTAAAGATAAAGTCCTTTAATTGTTTGAATCGATAATGCTGGATTCTAAGCTAACCACAGATTAACAAAGAAAATAATGAAACTCAAATGAAATACCGTTTAGAAATCTGGATTCGATCTCTGTGTGGGCGTCTGTTCAAGGTACCCGCCCTCTAGTTTTAAAAAAGAGGAAGATGTGAAATGAAATTTCAGCCTCAAATGAAATTCATCTTAAATGAACCTCAAATTCTCTTTGAAATGATCTTGGCCGTTGGTTCTCAGTATCTGATCTACGGACCCCATGACGCGTCACGCTCACTGTGTAAACAGCTGGCTCACTTTCAGTTGTTTTGTTTGTATGGACGGATTTGCTCTTGGGATTGTTGTAATGCCTCCTCTAACCTTGGATCATAAAACAAGGGCATTTCGGGTATTGTAGGCCTTTAATTGTGGGTTTTTGTTAAAAAATTTTGACCACTCTCTCAAATCTCAATTTGACCGTTTCCTTGCTTATCTCATTTTGGTGTCTAATTTTCTTATCTTTTCACGGGTAGTTCGTTGATGCAGTGGTTTTTTTTTTTTTTTTAAAATATTATGTTACAAAGTTTATTATTTTATATTTTTATTTGTTTTTATAGGTTAATATTAATAATAATTTTTTAAAATAAAAAATATTATTTATTTATTTTTAAATAACTATTATTATATTGTCGAACACTATTGTAGCACAAAGGAGCAAATTAGTCTGTGAGAAAGGACTAAAAACCCCTAAAAAGAAAAAAGAAAAGGCATTAATTGCCAACTCAGCATTCCGTTTCCAACTGTCTGGAGATCATGTCGGTCTGTGTTTTCAGGTGGTGTCATGGCCATCATCACCTGTCTGTTACACCCTCGATTGTCGCCTTCAATGCAACGGAGTCGTCATTGACTAGAGGAATCAGTCAAGGATCTGACGGTTGGCATTGTATCATGCTAAATGAAGCGTATGACGTGCCATGCATAACAAACACAACGTGGGACGGATTATTTGTGGCTGATCACTTTTGGATTAGTCGACCGCTAATTGTGGTTCTATTTTCCTTTTTAATTTGAACAGGAGAAGATAGAAAAGCTACTGATTTTCCTTAGTTTTCTTCTTCTTCTTCTATTTTTAAAAAAGGGCAAATCCCTCTTCTTCTTCTTCTTTTTTTTTTTTTTTTTGCTGGTTATGGTAAAAAAAAACTTTTTTTTAAAAGGAGTTGTGTTCAATGTAAAAAAATGATCTTTAACCATCAGAAACCACTAGCTGATGTCTTAAAATAGTTGTTAATAATAATTAAAAACATTTCATTAGTCTCTACAATTCTGTTTTATAATTGATGGTATTCTACAATTCAATATGCTTAGAGATAAGATTTTTTAATGTTTGGATAGTAGGTAATTATATTTTCATGTCAATATCACGTTCTCTAGAGTTTAAAAAGTTGATGATTTATGATAGAAGATCTAATACTTGTAATTTTTTTTACGGGGTTTAATGACCCTTAAATGATAAAATCAGTAACTTTTAAGTAAAAGATTACAATAAACAAGATAATGAGCTTTAAATTACAAGAACAAGAGTGTTTATTCTTGTTTTAGATATGATAAATGCTCTGGTATTTAAAAGTATTAATGTCTAGATAATAGAAATTGTGAATTTTTTACCTGAGAGTTTAAGGAGGTAATTATTGCATCTAAACCTTCTTGATTTTGTCGGAATGAACAGGTTGGAGAGTTTTTTTCTCCTGATAGCATTAATGAGGAATACATATCATTTACACAACATGAATGAGGGACTCATATCCCTTACACAATATTAATAGAGATGGAAATATGGTATATCTTTAGAAAACTTTTATACATTTAAGGGTGTAGGGAGATGAATATCTTTAATATTAAATTTTTATGTTAAAAGTCATAATAATAAACAAACGAACTTTTATGGCCCAATATGAAGTCTATAATGATCTCCAAACCTTTATCCTTTCATGTTAAGCATACTGTCAAGCCCAAAGATAATGAGTTTGACAGATCGTAAGACCCATGTCCAATTAGGCTCAGCGCGCAGCCAAGTCCAAGGGTGTTATTGTGCCCTAGCCCATGGGCGATGGGTCTAGCAGCTTGCTAGACTCATGCTCTCCTGAGTTCAGTATGTAGCTGATCTTAATGATGTTGAGTCTAGCAACTCACCAAACTTATACCCACTTAGGCTTATCACATAGCTTAATCTAAGGATATTGAGTCTGACAGCTCGCTAGACTCCTTCCCGCTTAGGATCAGCATATTGTTGAACCCAAGAACGTTGTATTTGACAGCTCATCAAACCCATGTCTTTTTGAGCTTAGCACGTAGTCGAACCCAAGGACGTTGAGTCTAATAGCTCACTAGACCCATGTCCACTTGAGTTTAGCACATAATTAAACTCAAGAATGTTGGTTTTGAAAGCTTGCTAGACTCAAGAATTTCAACCATTTTGATGGTTAGAATCATCATAATAGCGATCTTTTCTTTCTACGTCGGAATCCAGCGAATCTCCATATTCTCTCACAAGAAATGATTGAAAAATAAGAGAAATAAACTTTGATACTAAAATTATTTTTTGACAATTAAAAGGATTGATAACTTATAAATTGAAAAAAAGGATGGGGGACCAAAATAAACTTTTGTATAAAATTCAAAGCCAACCTATTTTACCTACTCTTTTCACTTTGATCCTTTGTTTTTTTAATTCAACTTTCTTTTTCAAAAAAAAATAATGTAATTTAGTGTTAATTTGGGTTAAAAAAAACTAAATTATGCAAAAAAAATCTCATTAACCAAATAAAAAATCTTTACCTAGAGAGAGAGCACAATGCATCTTCAATAGTAATATCACCACTCGGCTTAGTGTTTTTTTTTTTTTTAATAGAACAAACAAGCATCATTAAACAAGCAAGTGAGATCTGATGATTTGGATGCTTTGTACATGTGTATAATCGCCCTTTTCCAATCGATCTCATTATTGCAAGTATTTGGCCCCGCCATGAAAAACTACATCATCTTCTATTTCGAGCATGCTCACCTGTGATCCAGCTATCCGTTGCAGGAAGATTGAACTTTTTCTTGAAAGTTGACGACAGCAAACCTCTTTTTTTTCGCCCATGGATAATGTTAAGAAATTAAGTGCTTTCATGTACCTTCTCCCGTGGCATGTTTGCATTTCCAGTTTTACTTGTGTACCTCCAAATCTAATCTATATTTATGTGATGCGAAGCTTAGAGGGTGTTTGTGATAAAACTATGGTTAGTTATTTTGGTGAAATCCATATAAAATATATATAGTTTTTTATTTTTATGAAATATAATTTTTACTTTGAAAAGATTGTAAATCAAATACACGTTTAGAGCTCACGAGGAACCTCATAACCCGATACCACTATGCTGTTGTAGCTAGCCTTGAAGCAATCATTCCATGATGATAAGAATTGTTTTATAGCATAATATTATATGATTGTGGTTATTTTTTAAAGTTATTTTTACTTGAAAATATATTAAAATAATATATTTTTTATTTTTTAAAATAATTTTTTATACCAGCATATCAAAACGATCGAAAAACATAAAAAAAAATTAATTTTAAACAAAAAAAACATTATTTTTTACCCAACTCCCGTTTAATATACCTAGTTAACAATTCGAAAAAACCCTCAAAATCGTACCCTGCATGCAATGAGCACTCAGAAATCCTGGGTTGTTTAGAAAAAGTAGATTAGTAATTACAATCGTTTAGTTTATTATGCAATTATATATATTAATACAAAATCTTAGCATATATATCGTAAGCTTACAATAGAGTTTTTAAAGAAAATCCTAGTATATATGTTGGAAATTTATTTAATTTACATGATTTAAATAAATTATGGGTGAATGAGAAATTAATCTTAAGAGATTCTTTGTTTTCCTATGAAAAAAACTATTAATTTTTCTATATTTAATTCTTGATTTACAATGATTAATTAAAAATTTATCATGATGGAATTGATTATTATTAATTCTTTAATATTTTAACTTTTAAAATTCACTTAAAAAACAGGGGGGTGAATGAAGAGTTTTCAACTTGAATTTTTCAGATCTTTTCGTACTTTTTCTCATCTCTTTTTTGGTGTTTTAAATATCTTTTATGGTTTGGTTTTTTCTCTCAAATCTAGAGCTTAAATTCATACTTTGTTGAAAGATATTTGAGTTCTTTTATTTTGGTTCAAAGACTTTGTTTAGAAGTGTATTTAAACTAAGATGATGGTGTTGAAATCTTAAAAGACATATTGCAAACCATAGTTTTAAAACTCGACCCAGTGGGTTGACCCGAGATTGGAACCAGGCTGGGTTTAAGAAACAATAAGGGAAGGCAAAAACCCAGGGTGACTCGATCAAAAACCCAGGCTGACCGTACAAGACCTGATTAAAAACTCGGTTGCAACTTGTTAACTATTTTTTAAACAAAAATGACATCATTTTATTTTATATAAAAAAATTAGAGGTCGACCCGGGATGACCTGATCAAAACCTGTGACCCGGGTCAAATTTAAAAACTATATTGCAAACATTCTAGTTGCACAAATGAGGAGTAATAAATTTTTACGGACAAATGATTCATTCTTGACAACAACAAAAATTTTCATTCCTTAAAAGTGTTTCAACAAGTAAGTATCATTCTTTATTTTAATTTAAGCATTATTATTTCTATTATTAATATACATGCTAGAACTTTAATATTCTTGATATATATATATATATATATATATATATATATATATATATATATTCCAAGTTTGTATACATGTTTAGTATGCATTATATTATTCTTTTTATTATATTTATATCGAGAATATGTTTGTCTTGAATTTTATTTTGCATGTTTATAAATTTAAAATTGTATGCATTTGAGAATTACCTTGAACAATATTTTATGTTTTGCATGCTCTTGTTATGATAAACAAAACATCCTTATTCACTAGTGTAATATAATATAACATATTTTGAAAATAATCTTAAAGTTTTATTATTTATATTAGATTTTGTTTAGTTTATCTTGTGAGGGAAAAAATGACGATAATAATAATAATAATAATATAGAATGATTGTGAAAAAGCTTTTTAGCATCTTTAAATTTTAAGTTATAATTCAATTTTTTTTTAATTTGCTATATTCTCACATATAGACTTAATTTTAATTCTATATGCTTTAATCCACAACCTTTTGGTTTATTATGATTTTTTAATATTTGTTTTAAAGGTTTCTATAAATCTTTGTTTTAAAGTTATAGTTTATCTTCTAAAATTGTTTTTTTTATGTATTTTGAATGTTTTGATGCATGTCATATATTTCATTTATTTATATTTTTCAAGTAAGTTATTATTTTTCAAAAAGTGATTTATATTTTTAATAGTTTATGCTATCTTACTTATATGATCATGCCTTTTGCTTGACATGCTTAAATATTTTATAATGATATGATGCATCTTAAAAAAAACTTAAGCTTTTAATGTGTTGATTTTATCTTGCATAGTTTAAATATTTTTATTTATCAAGTTACTATATTACAAGTTTTATTTTTTTACACTACTTATTTATTATGGAGCTGAAATATTTATTTATAAATATTAGTGGCTATTTCTTTTATAATTAATATCATATTTTTAACTCGAGAATTGGTTTTTTCAATCAATATCACTTCGACAAGTACTATTTTGATAGTGAGGATTCCACCATCATCTTTTATGGTGTATAGTGAGAAATCAATGAATTGAACTTTAAATGGTGACAACATAAATGTTGATATATGTGCCCACCTCAAACTTAATTAAGTTCTTGTAGGAAAAAAAATGTTAAAGTTGTCAAATAATGAATTTGATTTTATTATTATGATAGATTTGAACATATAGAATCATAGTGGTTTTGTGCATAAAAAAATATATTTTGAATAGAATAAACAATACAAAATATGATGTGTGTATTTCAATCAAGAGTGCAAAGGCACTTTGAAAAGTTTTGGACAAAAAATTCAAGGTTGAAGTTGTTATTATAAAAAGGTTTATAATTAGTGAATTTCTAAATCTAAAAATGGCATCAAAGTTATCTGGTTAGATTTGTTCATGTATATGTTAGTATTCATATATATATATATATATAAAAGTTAGTGTGATGAACAATATGATATAAAAAGTTTTGTATAAAAAGATTGAATTTTGAACAGGATCATTTGTGACCTTTCCAGTCTTTCATAAGAACTTATTTAATGAAATTATTATTCATATGATACTATTTTCGTATACAGTATGATTCGTAAGTGAAATGATGATAATTGAACAAATCACAGTGAATAAAATATAACTCAGCAAAGCAACCCTATAAAGAAAATGATTGTTAAAGCCAAATACTAATATGGTTGATTACCTCGCTAATGAAGTTTTGAAATGAACATGTTTGTTGTTTTCAAAGTTAACCTGGCTAAACAATCCTCAACAATGTATTGGATGTTGTTGATATTAGAAAGAATTTAGTGTTTGATTTATTGTTGAGAAAAAAATAGTTTTAAGATAATTTTCTTTAAAGTGATATATTTATACTCTCTAAGAGTGGTGTATTTATAGGAAAATGGTTTCTCTGTGATGGGCTCTTTAAAATGAATGTAATGATCAATATAATCAATGATGAGAACAATAATAAGATTGTCTTTTCTTTTTATTTGCTTGAGTCTTGTGAAGTGTGGCATGAAAGTAAGGTCATGTGAATTATAATTTTATAAAAAGATTAATAAACTATGAATTACCAAGTATGGTTTTTAAAAAAAATCATAAGTGTGAAATTTATATAAAATTAAAATTTACAAAACCTTCTTTTCAAACAATTAAAAAAAGTAGTGATGAAGCAATGATGAAAAAATAAAAACTTAAAGTGGAAACAATATTATATTATTTTTATGGATGATTTCACAAGGTATTGTTATACTTATCTACTTAGAAGCAATGATGAAGCTCTTGGAATGTTTAAACATCACAAGAATGAAGTTCAAAATCAACTTAAAAGGAAAATAAATGCAATAAGAAGTGATAAATATGGAGAATACAAAGCATTATTTGGTGAATTTTATTTTCAAAATGATATTATAAACCAAATTACTCCTCCTTATTTACCATAATAAAATGATATTGTAGAATATAAGAACCGAACATTAAAAGAAATGACGAATAAAATGTTGATAAGTTTAGAGACACATTAGAACTTAAGGGATGCAATTCTAATTATGAATTACATACTTAACAAAATGCCCCATAAGAAGTTAAAAAAGACATTATATAAATTATAAAAAGGTAAAAGACTTTTCTATAAATACCTCAAAGTATGAAATTGTCTTATGGAGGTAGCAATACTTGATCCTAAAAAAATAATGATAGAATCTAAAACTGTGGATTATGATGCATTTATTAGATATGAATACAATAATAGTGTGTATTGACTTCTTGTAAACAAATCAAGTATTGAGGATATTCATCCTAATACTATTATAGAATTAAAAAATGCTATATTTTTTGAAGATGTGTTTCCACAGAAGAAAACACGAGAAAATCATTCACTTAAAAGAACGATTGAGGTTATAACTCAAGTAATTATCACCAATAAAAAAATAATGAGGTTGATATTAGAAGGAGCAAAAGGGAAAAAACAACCAAAATATTTGGTTTTGGTTTTTTAACATACTTGTTAGAAAATACATCTCGAACCTACTACAAGACAATGTCATGTTTAGAAGCTTTCTATTGGAAGAATACAGTTAATAGTGAAATTAAATCCATTATAAATAATCATATATGAAAACTAGTGTATCTTTTTCCCGAAACTAAACCATTAGACCATAAGTGAATAATTAAAAGAAAAATAAAAGTTGATGACACTATTAATAAATATAAAGCTAGAGTTGCTATTAAAAGTTTTAGACAACAAGAATATATGTTATATTTTGATATATATTCACTTGTGTTAAGAATAACTTCTATACGGAATATTAATAGCTACTAAGAGCAGCAAATCATGAAATTGGAATTGGAGGAGCAAATCAGACTCACAATATTAATAGGAGATGATGAATATTACAAGAAGTATAAGAAACACTAACCTGATTTCTGTCAAAGCAGAGAGCAATGAGGAAGGAGATGGATTTTGCATGATTGGCTGGTAGGTTAGGGTTTTTTTGGAAGTATTTATATATTAATATAAATTTATAAATTTGGTTTGATTTTATTGATTTCACATGAGTTAAATCTAATTTTATTAATTTTTGTATTTTTAATTTAATTTTATAGGTTAGATATATGATTTTATGAGTGATTTTAACAACAATTCTTAATAAAAAAATAAGTTAGCAGTTACTGAATATTTTTCACGTTAAAAAATCCAACCAATGACATAGCTTGGACTCATGAACTAGGGCAATTCTATAACCGAGGAGAAACTATTCCATGCAAGCAACTATAGGTTAAAAAAAACACATTAACACGTGGCTTGCAGACAAGCATAAGAGAATATCACTCAACAAAACAAATGTAAATCAAATTTTGCAGCACCAAAATGAAATTCTCTTATCTGGATTCTCTACTGTACTTAAA
>Ga0325410_1001275_pt1 | contig 27805 bp, 10 predicted proteins | sample PopdelMetagenome_16_FD_206182 | JGI IMG/M metagenome (GOLD analysis project Ga0325410, IMG submission 206182) | Populus deltoides microbial communities from Bellville, Georgia, United States - Xylem-PdIQD-R3 | ecosystem: Host-associated > Plants > Phyllosphere > Stem > Wood/Secondary xylem...
AGAGAGAGAGAGAGAGAGAGAGAGAGAGAGAGCACGGAACTTGCTTGGATCTAACCCTATGTGGATTCCACTTGAATCATTTTAAAGCTTCGTCAAAACCCCAGGAATGGCCTGTCAAAGTTTGCCGCTTGGTTCGAGTCAAACCGTCTCAGTGCGCTTGATCTTGAGGGCTCTGGGCTGTCTTGCAGCAAAGAAGGTTGACTTTTCTTAGGGTTTAAACAGGGTTTGGACTTTTGGGACTGTCGAGATTTAAAAAATGCTTAAAGTTAGCGGTTTGCTTGTGAATTTGAGAGGATTGGATCTTCTGAAAATAATGAAGGATTCCATGATTAGTGATGGCTATGGTACTCCAGGCATGTGCGCGAGTGTGAGATCATGTTTGCATGGCATGTGATACGGCACCTGCATTAACTGAAGAATGACTTGTCAGTCAATAAATTCATAACCCTTGTCGGCTTGAAATTTTTATCAGTAGGATAAAAGAAAAAAATAAATAAATAAAAAAAACTAGCCAGGTGAAACAGATCGATTGAATGCCTGGTTACAAAGTTATTTTTAATATAAAGGGATAGCATCACATCTCAATAATATTCTAGCCTAAAGTCTTTAAATGGTATTCGTATTGCAAGTCATGCATGATAACCATCATTTTAAGTATTATTTTAATATCCAAGTGTATATTTATATTCGTATATTTATTATAAGGAAATCCTGTCAATATATATATTACATCATTTTTCAATCATTTTATAAAAAGAAAAAAAAACAGAAAGAAGTGTTAATTTTACATATTAACTTGCACTTGTTACTTTTTGTATTTAATTTTTATTCATTTAAAGGAAAAATTTTATCAATATACACACGCAAACCCCAATAATAAAATCACCTTTCTCCCACTTCACACCTTGAAACACAACATTTTTGTAAAGAAAGAGGTGTTAAATTTCACATCTTCTTAACTCGAAATGAAATGGTTAGGGAGAGGAAAGGTTCTTTTTTTAGGGTATTCCCGAGAACATGTCTAGTAGAGATGAGGTGGGGTTATAGTTTAGAGGATTATAGCATGTGGTTACAAACCATGATGTCAGGGGTTCAAATCCATCCTTGTTAACACCCTTCCCTCAAGAGAGAAAAAAAAAATCATGATCGAGATAGCAAATCCAAAGCTATAAAACTTAAATTGATAGAAAGTTTTTAGACCTCATCGATGATGCGAATCTCATGTTCACGTAGTCATGCAACCCATAATAAGATTGACAATGAATCCTAGAATGCCGAAACAAGTCTGATAGGAGTTTGACACAGTGAAAAGATATCACAAGACACGAACATTATAGGAATAAGAACCTCAACCCTACAAATATCAATTCATGAATGAAAAGTATAAGGCAGATACTATGAAGTTAGTTAATCTTTAATAAGACAATTTAGTTCATTAAAGAACTAAAGAATGCGAGAATCTCTTTTACACAAGCTGAATAAATTCGGCAGTAACAATATTATCAAGTCTTTTAATATTTTCTCTATACAAAGAGTAATTAAACTTTTTTAAATAAAAACCTTAATGGATCTACCTTTGTAGTCTAAATTGACTTATTTACAAATTGACCCAAAACCTATACTAATAAATTCGAATGTATGGAGCCAAACAAGCCTTTGGCCATAGCTAGAGCTAATTATTAATTAAACTCAAACAAGCCTTAGGCCTAACAAACCCTTGTGAAACCTAAAGAGGGAATGACTCTTTCTTTTTTATCAATAAAAATTCAGAACGTTTTTTTTAACTTATGTGAGAGTGATTCTTGCATTTTTTTTTTTAGTTCTTGAACAAACTGAATATAACCTATTGAAAATTAATTGGCTTTATGGCGTCATTCAACTTCATTCTAATAGTGTTGGTGCCTTAGGACATGTTTTTATTGTGTCACACTCTTATCAGACCTATTTTGGCTTTCTAGAATCAGATTTCAATCTTGATTATGGGTTACATGGTCACATGATCACGAGGTTCGTATCAGAAGACCTAACACCTACAAAATAGTCCCTTTTGGTGGGGTTTAGGGACCATCCGATGATAAAATCATTGACTTTTAATAATGAATTGCAATAAATAAGAGAATGGACTTTAAATTTTAAAAATAAAAGTGTTTGTTCTTATTTGTGTATAATAAATGCTCTGAAAATAAAAGTGTGAATACTCAAAGAATAGAAAAATATGAACCCTTTATCTTGGTGGTTTGAGGATATATATATATATATATATATATATATATATATATATATATATATATATAGCCTTTGAATCTTGTCATGTTGCTTAAATGGAGGGGTTGGAGTGTCATTTTATTCTGACAATATTAATGAGGGATAAATATTACTTACATAATATTAATGAATGATAAATATTTCTTACATAATATTAATATCGATGGACATATGGTAGGTCCTTAAAAGACTTTTATACACCTAAAGGTGTAGAGAGATGATTATTCTTGAGTTTTAATATTTTATGTTAAAAGTCATAAGAATAAACAAAAAAAAATATATCATGACCCAACACGGGGCGTATAATGATCATTAGTTTCATACACATTTAGACCTGGAATGACCTCAAGCTCAATGGGGATGGGTCTGACAGCTTGTCAGACTTACATGTACTTAAACTCAGCGTATAGCTAGACCCATATATATTTGGGCTAAGCGCGTAACTGAACCCAAAGGTATTGAGTTTGATAGCTTGTCAGACTTACATGTACTTAGACTCAGCGTATAGCTAGACCTACATGTATTTGGGCTAAGCACGTAACTGAACCTAAAGGTATTGGGTTCAGCGCGTAGCTGAACAAAAATGCTGGGTAGTATGACAGTTCACCAAACACATATATACTTAGGCTTAACACATAGCTAAATCGAAGGATATTGGGTCTGATAATTTACCAAATCTATATATACATAAGCTTAACAAATAGCTGAACTCATGGATGTTAAGCTTAAAAACAAGCCAGGCTCATCTCTTCTAAGTTTAGCATTCTACTAAATTTAGGTATGTTGGGTTATTATTTTAACTTTGAACCTTTTAAACATGGGTTTAGGAAATATATATATATAATACATTGATTTATGAATATTTATGGTTCGGGATTTTTCATTATTTGTTGAGCTTTACAACAGATAATATTAGTAAAAACAATTTCTTTTTTCCGAATGGAGAACTAAAATTTAAAGGAAAAATCACTAGAATAATTAAAAGCTGGGGAGGAACCAGGAGTGATCATTTTCGTTTTGGTTTGGTTTTTATAAAAAAAATGTAACCAAACTGAAATTTTTTTAAAAAAACCCAAACCGGTTCAAACTGATTGGTTTCGGTTCGGTTCAGTTTTTTAAGACAAAACCGATTTGGCTCGGTTTTTTCGGTTTAGCTCGATTTTTTTCCGGTTAGGCTATTTTTTTCGGTTTGGGTTCGGTTCGGTTCAGTTTTTTCGATTTCAAGCTTATAAAACTGAAACCGAACCGGTCGGTTTTTTAAAAAATTTAATCGGTTTTTTTTCATGGTTTGGTGTTTTTGATTATTATTTTTTGGTTTTCTTAGTTTAATCGGTTTTTTGATTTTTTTACTCATCTCTAAAAAAAAAAAAAAACAATATTCACTGTAAAAAAATAATTAATAACTCTATACACCGTGTATGTGTTATAAATATAAGGAGTGACTGGTGACTCATTATCAGGTAGATTGGACGACAAAGAAGGCCCAAGGTTCATTAAAGTAAATAAATAAATAAATTCCATGATGTATAATTTTAGCTAGTCTCTTCTTAATTTTTCAATAACGCGCGCGCGCGCGTGTGATTTATGAAAGATTGAATCTCAAATGAAAAAAAAGTATTAAGGTAGTTTTTTTATAACATATTTATACCATGTTTTTTATAGTATTTTTCAAAATACATTTGAATTTGAATGGTAAAAGTATTAATTTGATATTTATAATAAATATATGATAATATTATTTTGTTGCCAAATATATTTTTATAAAATCTCTCATTGTACATTAAGCCTAAGTATGTTAAAACTCGAAGTTTTTATTTTTTTATGCTTAAATTAATTTTTTTAAAAATTATTTAAATATATTGATTTTAAAAATAATTTTTTAAAAATTATATATTATTTTAATACATTTATAACCAAAAATTACGACTACAACGATTCTGCCCAACACTGTTGCATTTGTTAAACTTTCTAGTTAATTATTAGTTTCATCTTCTTAATTCCTAGAAGCCCAATAATCAATTCTAAACTATAACTAATGTACTTTAGTTAGTTACTCAATAATTTTCTAAAGATCAAGGTTATATACTTCACCGACCATCTCCTGCAACTGTAATGGCAACTCGCCTATAAACAAGACTTGACTGATTGTCACAGAAAGAGGAAGGAAGAATGAACATAAAGATGATCAAATTCTAACTTTAGTTATTTCTCTGTTTTCTTTCTAAAGAAAGCGACAAAACTTGCTTCAATTCTACCTCCCACAAGCAAATTCAATCTAGTCTATGATTTTTTGCGTTCAACTTGCGGAAGTTCGGCAGAGGCCCATTAACAAAGTTTTGCTGCCACGTTCATCTACTATGTACGATATGCTAAGTCAAACTTGGCTATAAACCAATATATAATATAAATATACGTGATCCAGTTTACACTCAAATCTTTCATATGTAATTATTCTTGCTTTATTTCTCTGCAATCTTACGAGGTCTCTTATCAGCCATTGATTTAATATTACTACTGTTTGTGTGTATTTGAGGTTTTAGCTAGCTTTTAGCGTGCTTCATTTGCTGGAGAAGAAAAGGGCTTTTTGCATGTCGTCTGTAGTTCATTTTCTTTGTAAGCAAGGTAATGCCTTAACATTCTTCGTTTTCTTTCAGTGTTTTTTGTCCACAATGGAGTATTTTTCATGCATTCAACTTGAGTTTGGAGTTTGGACAGATGCTCTTGATCTAGGGACTAGAGTTTGACATTAGTTAATTAATTGTAGTAAAAGTATTTTCTCTGTCAGTTTGGTCTCTTGGGATTTGGATCGTTAATTAGCTTCATTTATTAATAATATCCTGTTTAATCTATTAGAGAAAGAGAGAGTAAATAACACCGTAAGGGCTAGTGCCAAAAACGCTGGGCTAGCCCTTTTCTGCGGCATCAAAACTGGCTTTAAAATGTTGTCTTAAGGGCATGAGGGAGGGAGAGATGCATAGCAAGCAATGAAGGCAACGCGTTTATTGAACAAGTAATTAACAGTACTATACTATTAGTTGTTGAAGCATTGTTTAAATTGATTCTTTATTAATATCAACGTTTAGACCATGTGACCATTGATGCATTTCTCATGGGGTGCTGCTTCTCTTGCACTTTTTATCACCTTTCCATACATTCATATATAAGTATGCACAAAGGCACTGGATCCGTTACTCCACGAACTCCAACCAACACCATCAACTTGACTTCTTCTTCCTCGTTTTCAAGTACTAGAGTTCTTCGGGGCTTTCCTGATCAGACTAACAACGCTGAATCTTTCACCATATTTTGAATTTATACTGTTCGGTTAGCATCAAGGAACCCAGCATGAAAGTTTGATGTTCTAGTTGTGGAGTTCTGTATGTTTGATTGATTGATTGATTGATTTTGCGCTTTCTTGCAGGTAAACATTGATTTTAATTGAATTCAAGATATGGGGTTAATCCGGAATTCGACGATGAAAAGTGGGGATTACTTGGAAGGGATGCTTAGTGATTATGTGGGAGGAAAGGCCAAGTCCAAGGTACAGAGGAGTTCCTCGGCAAGGCTTGTCACTGCTCTTACTTGTCTCCAATTTGCTTTTGCAGTTTATGCAACTTTCTTACTATACTACATGAGCCCTACAATAGATTTAAGAACCAAACCAGACTTTGCATGGGCTACAAGAATCGCACAGCAATGGAAACACTTCATTATCCCACCCCATGTTCTTGGTCGGTACCAGGAAGCTGCTTCTCTTGTTACAGCAGAAATCGGGCCAATCAATCCATCAGAAGTTTGTGAGCATGAAAAGATTGATTTCCAGCAGAAGAAGTCAAATGATGCTCAAATGATTAAGTTGAAGAGAGAGCTTTATGATGAGGTATTGGATTTTCAAAGTAAGTCTACTGGAACAGAAACTCTGTCTGAGCTAATGGCAATGAAGTCCAAGTGGGATTTGCGAGGTCCCAATAAGCCGAGGGTCACAGTGATCTTAAACCATTTCAAGAGAAAGACGCTTTGTGCCCAGCTTGATTCTTTGCTTCACCAGACGCTTCCTTTCCACCATGTCTGGGTACTTTCATTTGGGAGCCCAAATGAGCTCTCACTAAAGAGAATTGTAAACAGCTACAATGATTCAAGAATCAGTTTCATTAGTTCTAGCTATGATTTCAAGTACTATGGAAGGTTCCAGATGGCTTTACAAACCGAAGCCGATCTTGTATATATTGTTGATGATGACATGATTCCAGGAAGGAAAATGCTACAGATATTATCTCACGTAGCAGGGACAGAAAAATACAAGAACTCGGTTTTGGGCAGCATAGGAAGGATTTTGCCTTTCAGGCAAAAGGACTTTACGTTCCCTAGCTACAGAAAGTTCCGGTCCAAAGAGGCAGGGCTCTATTTGCCTGACCCTGCTTATGACATAACAGTTGATAAAATTGTGCAGGTGGATTTTCTTTCCAGTTCATGGTTTTTATCTGCAGAGCTCGTCAAGACACTGTTCATCGAGGCACCTATGACCTTCATGACAGGAGAAGATCTGCATCTTAGGTATGTCCAGTTCTTACTGCATTTTGATCCCTTTTATTTCCTAGTTAAGATTAAATGTGATGGTTTTCCTGTAAACTTTGACCTGAGGAGTCGCCTAGATTTCTGGGCATTGGAGTTTCCATACATTAATAATAATATCATATCTCTCTCTATCTGATTTAAGCTAGTTGTAAGCCAGTACCATTTTTATAAAACTTTGTGAAAAAAATGCCTTTAAAGAAGAGTTGTTTTATCATCACATTACCTAAGTTCGATTATGACAATAATTGATCTTTAATTGGGTTGGTAACCTATTCAATAATATATGGTTTGAATCATAAATTTACTAGATTAATGGTTTGAAAAATGTAATAGATTAATGGCTTTGCTTCATACAAAAATGATACACAACCAATTTCCATCTAAAATGTAAAATCATCTCGGCAAGCATCCGACACAAGAATCTGCTTAGCATGGCCTCCCTTTTTTAAACATGGGGTCAACCTTTCTTCTGTTAGTTTATTATTATCATTACTAATATAATATTTTCCATTTCAAGATGATACTCTGTATCCTCTTTCCACTACTGATCTTTATGTATCCACTAATCTGTCTCTTCTTAATTATATACATGTTTAATTTGATAAATGAGATGAAAAAGAAAAATTAGTTGGAATTAGCACTTCCCTTTTGAGATTCCTTGTAGCACTATCTGCTCATTATTGATTATTATTTTGGTCAGGGCTTAGGAGTAAGTTCAAGTGTACCATCAATGGAGAATTGAGAGCGCTCCATTACTGATTTTAGTGGCTCTTGTGTAATAAGCATAATACCAACCATTCAAATGGATTAATGTTTATTATTTTTTAGTTTTTGAATTTGTGCAAATGGTTTTCAAAGCTGAAGTTACTGTTATCCATGTAATTTTAAGTCATTTAACTGCTATGATCATTACCAAGATGAGAAATTATGGTAAAAATGGTACCACGATACTTGATTGTGGAAGAATGACGAGTTCTCTTAATATGAAAGAAAGTCGTTCTCTTGATACCTAACTAGTACTTCTCTTTCTTTTCATTTTTTTTCCTTTTTTTTTACTGTTTTTCTACTTCCTGATTGAGCTTCTGATGTTATAATTTTTCCTTGACACATGCAGCTATCAGCTTCAGAAGTACAGAAATGCTGGTTCATTTGTGCTTCCTGTTGAACCAAACGACAAGGAAACATGGGGTGATAGTGAGCACAGGCTAGCTTATGTTTCTGAAACCACTGTTATTTTCAAGGACATTGTTCAAGTCCGAGATGATCAGTGGTGGAAAGCACTCTCTACTGGTTATGTGACTCAATGGGCAGCAATGCACCCTCAAAAAATAGATGCACTCTTCTATGCCCACTCGGTCGATGAAGTTAAAGCACTTGCACCGCTTATTGAGAAGTTCAGGTCTACTGTTGGCAAAAAGGCGTACATTGTTGTCTCTGGAGGCAATTTTTGCCCCTGTGAAGATGCCGCAACTGCTCTAAATTGGCCTAAGATTGTCTGCAAAGAGCGAAGATTCAAGATATTTGATTTGGCAGTTGCGGCGCAGACGGAAATATCAAATTCAGAAGTGCCAGTGATACAAGCAGTGTACTCGAGCGTGAAAGGATTGATCAAGATTCACAATCCCAGTGTGTTGATCGCAGTGAATGACATTGATCCTAATGTGAAGAAAGCCTTGAAAATGGCGACGGAGACTAATACTAATGGCACAACAATGGTTCTTCTACCAAGGCCTTCAATATCAAAGGTTCTTTGGATGGCTGATCTAAGATCAACAGCTTTGCCAAGTAAGAACGCATCCAAGCTTTTCAGCCCTTATATGCTATTTTCTCTAAATAAGTAACAGCCTAATGATAAATACTCTGATTCAGCTCCATTAAGCAAATGTCAAGCTGTTTCAACTAACCATACATTTAACTTGCCTATGCAGACTGGAATAAAATGCGGATTTCTGTCAACATAATCACCCAAAATCGTGCTCCTTCTTTAACAAGGCTTCTCAAATCTCTCAGCGATGCTTATTATGTGGGGGATGAAATCCCCATCAGCTTCAACGTGGACAGTAAAGTTGACGAGGAAACTATAAGATTAGTGAGCTCATTTAATTGGCCTCATGGTCCTAAAACCCTCAGAAGAAGAATCATCCAAGGAGGCCTCATTCGAGCAGTCAGTGAAAGTTGGTACCCTTCATCTGATGATGATTATGGCCTCCTACTCGAAGATGATATTGAAGTCTCTCCATTCTACTATCTATGGATCAAATATGCTCTTTTGGCCTATCACTATGATCCACAAGTGTCACTACCTGAGCTCTCTTCCATCTCCCTTTACACGCCTAAATTGGTGGAGGTGGTGAAAGAAAGGCCAAGATGGAATGCAACTGAGTTCTTTAAACGAATCCATCCTAACACCCCTTATCTCCACCAACTACCTTGCAGTTGGGGTGCAGTGTTCTTCCCTAAACAATGGAGAGAATTCTATGTTTACATGAACATGAGGTTCACTGAAGATGCCAAGGCAAACCCAGTTCAGATCCCAAAGTCAAGAACAAATGGATGGCAAGCTTCATGGAAGAAGTTCCTCATTGACATGATGTACCTCAGAGGCTATGTTAGTCTCTACCCCAACTTTCCGAACCAGGCAAGCTTCTCGACTAACCATATGGAACCAGGGGCTCACATAAGTGCAAAAGACAATGTTGTTAAGCATGACAAGACAGATTTTGAGGTGCCATTGTTGAAGGAAGATTTTAGATCCTTTTTGCCAAATGGTAAGTTTCCTCCAGCATCAAAATTGCCATCACTTAACTTGTTCAACCAACCTGTTTCGCTCAAGGGTCTGAAGGCAGCTGGAGCTAAGTTGGGTCAAGATGTACTCAGGTGTGACAACGCCACAGAAATTGTGAGTGTGGATCATGAAACAGGCCTGCCTAAACAATGCGCAAAATTCTGATGACTGAAGATTTTTGTGATCGATTAATATTCTTTGTTCTTTTGAAACATTTATTATGTCCATACACATGATTACTGGAGATATCAAAGTGGAGGAAACAGTTGGATTCAAAGGTGGACAAAAGTTTCTTCCTTTGATTGGATTTCCCAACTAATTAAAGGTACTGCGGACCAGAATTGTTGTTGGGGAAAATGAGATGTGTAATTTTATGGAGCAAAAAGAGGCTTTTCATAATTAATTAAATGTCTTCAAAACAAAACTATGTTCTTTAATTACTGCAAATCTTCTTACATTTTCTTATCATCTCCTTTCACAATAGCTAATGAAAATCTCTGAGATATTCCATCCCTCAACTTTTAATATTTTTTTAATGTGGTACTTCTACTTTTGTATTTGTCTTTCTATCATCTCCTTTCATTATTCACTAAAGAGATTCTCTTAAGATATTACATCCCTGTGTTTTTAATATTTTCTTAACATGATCGACTTATAATTGTTTTTTTTATCAATTCCTCTCATCAATAGCTAATGAGATTCTCTTGAGATATTCCATCCCTTTACTTTTGAGATTTTCTTAATATGATCATTCTATCTATATTCTTGTCATGTACATCTATATAACTCTTGGTCAGTCAAGAATGTAGTCCCTCATCACTAATTTTATTATTTTTCATTAATTCAAATCACATACTTTTTTTTTATTTTGAATTTTTCTTGTTATATATAACGCATTTCTCAAATTAATAGAAAAATAAAGGAACCACAATCTTAATGGATGAAGAGTAAACATTAGGAGTTCAGAAAACTAAGAGCTGTGATAAAATCAAGAAAAAACTTCATCATCAAATCGGGCTTTCCACGGTCTACAAACCTGGACCAAGCGTCTAAGTTGGGCTTTGTGTTTAGCTTGTGTCCGAGCTTGAGTAATCCTGAGAAAATGAGTTTCTCATGGAATGTGGGACTCTCTAATGCTTAAGTCGATAATGGTAGAAGAGAATTGTTGAAGAGAGAATGTTGAGTATGAAAAGCCCTCTTTGTTTACTTGATGACTTAAAAAATTTATAAACCTTGATCACATCGGCTCACCTTGAATATAGAGAGTGATGTTACATTTGATTGGAGGAAATGTTGGTGCCCACCATTGATAGTAGTGCCTCTGTCATTAGCTGAGTAATTGATGAGTGTCAGTGATACATTGGAGAAAATAGTTATTGGTCAAGAAAGAGGCGCTTAGCTTGCAAAAAGTGTGGTGCTCTATCACCATCAGCTAGAAAAGGATGGTGCCCTGCATAAAAATATGTATTTGAAAAAAGAATATGTCAGTTAATCATAAACAATTATCATATGTGTGGTGTTGTTTTCTCACTCATTGAGACTAGAAAATGTGTGCGCTATGAGTGAGAATTTATTGCGTGTAGCTATTTAGGTCGAGGCCTAAATAGTGATGTGGTCATTGTTTGGACCTGGGCCCAAATAGTGCTAAAAAAAAATTACCATAAAATCTAATTTTTATATCATCATTTCCCTCCAAGTTTTTTAAACATTGCGTTTGAAAGACTTAATAAACATAAGTGAAGAAGAAAACTTACTTGTTTTGTACATATGCTACTTGTATGTTTATGTGAGAATATTATCGTGGTTAGGCCTACGTGAAAGATGAAAGTTATGTTTGCACGTTAATGTTTTGTGTATGAGAATTTACCAATATTTTTGGAGAAGGATGCTTGATCTTTATGGAGACAAATGGTTATGAGAACCAGGAAACAAACAGTCACAGGGACCTAGAGACAAGTGGTTATAGGGACCTGAAGACGAGTAGTCATGGGGATTTGTTAAAGCATCCTTAATTTTTTTGGAGATGTTGGAGACACATCTAAAGATATGGAGAAAAACTATTATTTTATTGAAAATTCACAAGATTGAGATATATTGAATGGGATAATCAAGGAATTATCTTATCCCAAGTAGCTTATCAAGTGTACAATTATTTTTTTATCTTGTTCTAGTTTTGTTTCTCTTTTTGTGAACTAGTGAAGGTAATCTCTAGCGATTAACCTTTCTATCTCTTTTTTTCATGACATAACATTCATCAATGTCATACTCATGGTCATGATAAAAAAAAAAAAAAAACAAAACTTATTAGGATTTCTTGTTTTCATGCCACTTTGCTGGGGAGATTGATATTGCATAAATTATTTTTCTCTAATAGAGGTTAGCTCCTTAGTCCCCATGTGGTGGTTAAAGGTGTAGTCATAAACCCTAAAAATGTCAAGCAATTATAGATGTGCCCCTTGGTGCTCTTTTTGGATACTCTTGATAGAGACTGATGACGTTGTGAAGACTTTACTCATGAGTGGAAATGAGGGTGTCCTTGTCTAATTATGCTAGCTTATTCCACCCTAATGTGATTTTTTATTATATATTTAACACTGATGAGATTTTGATTTGGGAGAGTATGTAACCTTTCATATAAAGAACACTTTTATACTCTATTAATTAAGGTTTTTATGGCAATAGGCTCAATGAGTGCTTTCACGTTGAGCATCTCTTCATTGAACATTTGGAGATAGCTCCTGATGCTCTTATTTTTTCATTGTGTGATGACAAAGAGCTCTATTATGATCTTTTTGATTGAAATGATTGTGCTGAAATGATATATGAGTTTGGAGCTAAAATCATGAAAGTGGAGAATAAGGCCAAGTTCTATACTGTGGTACCATACTTGTGTAGATCCACGAAGAGTTGTTGAAAAGACCTTACACATAGCATCATGGTCTTATGTGATAAGCTATAGGATTCTTCTCATATTTTGTATATACTCTCGAGGGTCTATGAGCCCTTTATAATTTTCTAGGTTGGCCTTTATAGAGACACAATCTTTGGTGATTTATGTGCAATATTTTATGACAAAGTAGGGATTCTCATGTAAAATGGGCTTAATTTTTTTTTCAATTTTGATAGCATTTTCCTTGTATGGAAGCTCTACCAACAAATCTCAAATAACAACCATCAAAACAAAGGTGGCATTAGGGCTCACCATCCATCATTCTCAAATATACACATACACACACATTTTATATTCATGATAACAAAAACTACAATTTTTACTTAAAAGCATACAATATCCATAACATAAAAATAATTCATCCTTTCTTTTTTATTTATCATTAACTAAAAATCTAAAATGCGTGAGGAATCCACTATGCAAAATGCATTGTGGAACCCCTCACGTGGTATTATGGATGAATTGTTCATAATGCCTTTTTTGTCTTTTTTTTTTAATTTGCCCTTTATTGGACCAAATTAATGGTCATTTTGTTGGGGAATGATGGGATTGAAAGATGAAGAACCAAAATTTAAAAAAAATATGAAGGAAATGGGTGGCTTTAACAAAATTTAGGCTAAATGTTTATTATAGTCCCTATACTTTCTAAATTATAAATACTGGGTCCCTTCAGGTTCATAGAAATTAAGGGCAAAATCAATTGTGGTCCCAAACTTTATTTTCTTTATTTTTTCATCCCTAGTTTGAGAGAGGTGAGAGAAAGTGATATGAACAAAGTGAGGTCCGAATTTAACCTTAAAATATCTACTAATTAGTTTTGCGAGATTAGGGATATCTCTTAAACTGTATATCGAAACAAGCTAAAATTTTACAGAAAGATACTAGACACATGGAAATATATCATGGTAAATTCTTAGGTTAAATAGAGTTCAAAAACATATTATTTTAAATGGTCGAATTTACTAGATAAATCTTGTCAAATCTGCTAAATTAGACCTTTTGTGTACTATTTAGGACATATCTAGAGTTACATGTGGAATTTTGCTACGATTCAAGTTGGGATGGAAACTAGACATCTCAAGAATTCATACCATATATTAGAAGGCCAATAATTCATCCAGACAAAAAAAAACATCGTGTTTGAAACCAGAATTGAAAATCTACCAAGAACGTGCAAAAATTAGAGATTTGGGCTACATGGAAAAATTTTAGCATGAAGACTTTGTTATTATTATTCTATTTGATTTATTTATTTAATGTTTAATAATTATTGTTAATTTGGGTTTGTTATAGCCTATTAGACATTGTTTAAGGGTTTATTTCATTATTGAACTTATATTAATTGGATACTAGTTTAGGCTCATTAATTTGCAACCCAAAAGGGGTCCATTAACGTTATTTAGAGGAGACAGTATTATGTTTTTTTTTTTTAATTCATTTAAGAGATCAAGAGTCTTGCCCATGGTTTATCCTTTAACTCAACTATGGATTCATCAATATAAATCAAAGCCCTTCTTCCATGTTTTAATTCATTAGTTGAGTTCATTAATTCACCTCATGCTTGTAACCTAGGTTCTAACTCAATTACAGATTCATTAAACCTATCTATACACTTAGCTCATGTTTGAGCAACCATAATAGTGCTTCAACTTGATACCCGTAACTCAGGCATGAAACATCATCCATATTTATCATTTTATATCAATACACATGGCTCGTACTTTTATTTTGATCATGCATTCATTGATTCTTTTCAATATTTATGATCTGTACTTTATGTCAACCACGTTCATTAATTCATTTCATTATATTAATTAACAAATAAGTCTTTCCACCTTTTATTTTACTTCAAATGCCTTTACATTTACTTATAATTTCACATTTCAGTAACATTGACTTGTCTATCCTTTTTAAGATATCCAAACTCAAGTTTTCAAAATATTCTTTGGTTTTCTGCCATTTTATTGGTTCATATTTACTTTCCAGCCTATATGATTGGGTTCATCTCAAAAAACTTCATAGCCCTCACCATTTTGATTGGCTTATTTTTAATTCATTGCCCCTAACATTACGGTCAACTTAACCTTTTTCATAAAAGCCCCTGCTTATTACAACCAACTTAATTTCAAATCATAATCTTTATCATTACAGCCGACTAGTTATAAATCATAATCTCCATCATTATAGCCAACTAGTCATAAATCATTTTACTAGTTATAAATCATTTTCCTACCTTAAGGACATATTTCATTTGATACCATTTTATAGCCTTTAATGCATATTTCATTTGATATTATTTTCACATTCACATTGCTTAATTTTACTCATCTTTTCCATGTTTGTGTATTGTACTTTGTTTATTCATTATTTTCATGCTCATATATCGTACTTTATTTACTCATCACTTTTCCACACTCGTTCCTCACTTGGAATCATATTCTTATACTCACCTTAATTTCTCAGTTTGTTTACTTTGATCAATTTTTCATTTGTGTACTTTTCATTAATTTGTCATTCATTTACTCACATTGTATTCATATTTATATAATTAAGAAAAAGTACTTCTTAAGAATAAAAAGAAAGGTGATGAACACATTTGGTGCTCTTGTTGTGTAAGCCTCTCCTATAATGGGTCTCATTTTATATGTCCCTCCTAATATTCAATAAGATATTCAAGTCAACACCCAATTTATTCCAACCATTATTGCAACTACTTATACATATTATTTATCCACTTTCGTAATAAAGTCTATGGATATCACTTTTGCTTACAAACTTCATTCATTCTTATTTATTTTATCTCTTGCTTATCAATTTATTCATTTCCATAATCTTATTTAATGTCTAAGTTTTTGTCAACTATTTTCGTATTCAAATTCATTGTCCAAACATTTCATAAACTAATTGCATATCTCAATTTAATGTCTAAATATTATGTGTAACCATTTTCTATAATATGATTTAATATCCATGCATTACATCAACCATTTATATAATCCAATTTTGATATATAACTATTTCGTCAACAAAACTAAATGTCTAAACTTTTCATCGATGAATTTCAATGTCTAAATTTTTAAACTTTTCATTCGATGAATTTCAATATCTAAATGTCTAAATTTTTCATCGATAAAAACTCATGTCTAACATTTTATCAAATATATGGTGGGTATTGGATTTAAACTATCATATACTTGGTATTTGGACATACCTAACCTTTTCAATCCAAAACAACAATAGTCCAATCACATACTAATTCATTTATAAAAATCATAATAAACTTAAACCTATAAATCAATATCATCACATCCATAACACATAAATTTAATTCTAAAGTTTAGATTTTCTCTAAATTCCCTCAACCATGATTGGTCATTCATGGTTTGAGAACCCATGGTTGGTCTCTAACACACTTAATTATCTCATCTACATAATTTCTAGAACAAACCCTATAAGTATTCAATCAAAAATCGAGTTTCTATTACTTATTTTCAATCAACTCATAATACCATTTTTGTTCTCTGCAAGCGAAACCAATTGAGGGGTATTCAATTTCCCATAAAAAAAAACTAAGATAAATGATTAAATTAAAGAGATAAATCCCCTTTTAATACTTTTAATTAATCAATTTAGTGGATCTTGAAAGTTTAGCTTAAGGACAAACCTCATTCTTTACCTCTTTTGAAACTCTTTACTCATCGAAGTGTAATCCACTGTAATAATTCTCTCTTTCAATTTCTCTCTAAGTCTCACAAACTTATATTGTTATTTGTGGAATTAACATATTCTTTGAACCACTTATGCCATCAATCTAAAGAGGAAGAAAAAACAAACAGGAAAGGCATTTTGTTTCCTAAAATTACAACTTTACCCCTTTAGTTTTGCACCTCACATGCTTAATTGTTTTTTCAAATTATAAATTTACCCTTTAATTGTCTACCATATATGACCACTTTTTGTCAAGTCTTTTACCAAAAATGTTTTTCATATTTAGGATTATTTTTTTTTTATCAAGGTTTACATGGTGGGGGCTATGTTTTTGCTCATAAACTTGTAAAGTCATAGAGCCTATCTCATGCCTAAGTCTTTTTTTGGTGTATGAATGAGACTCAAATGAGGATCGATGGTGACGGATTGTTTGGAGCATCTCGTATGAGAATGATGCATGTTGGTGTTACTTGCTCAAAAAATAAGAGATTATGTTTTAGTAATTTAATCAATTATTCAAAAATATATTATATTACCTTCATTAATAATAGTTAAAAATATCATTTGAATGTCATTATTTCAAATTCTTGAATGGTCCAAGGATTTAAAGAATTGGAATATAAAAATGCATGTTAAATGCACCTCTAATGGAGTTCAATTTATAAAAAAAACTAATTAACATATAATATTCAAATAAAGATTATATTTCTACTACAATCTTAGTTCAGATCTAAGTTAAAATTTACTTATAAAGATCCAATAAAAAAAAGAGATAAAAAATAATTTTTTTTTAATAGTTTTAGGAATGTAAGATGAACTTTTTTTTTGTTCTCCTAGAAATGAGCTTTCACTTTTTGATTGAAAATCAGGGATTATATATATATATAAAATTCTAAGGATTAATGTACATTTTTTTCTTGAATCATTAAGAAAAATAATTAATAAATATATTTATATGTATAATAAAAAAAATCACAAAAGAATTAATAAAATAAATCAAAATACACTAATTCACTTTATTTTGATTATAAAAAAGGAATTTAATTGTAGTAATATTAATAAGAACTCATTTTTATAATGTAACGTCCTTGTCACAAGCATGTGTATTTTACAAATTATCACAAGTTCAAGTTATTAACCTCTATTTGTTAAGATTTGTCCTTCAATATCATGGAACATCTTTTTTTCTCAAGAATTAAATAAAAAATTATTTTGGAGACCAAGGAAGATTTCGGTTCAAATTAAAAGATATAAATCTTATAATGAATGAATGGAAAAACTGGGTAAGAAATAATTACCAATATGAATACGATTTATGTAAGATCATATGGTCTAGATTAATATTACAAAAATGGCAAAATAAAATGAATTAATGGTAGATTCAAAATAAAGATTTAAATAAATAGAATTTATATGAAAGACCAATTAATTCATTATGAAAAACAAAATAATTTTGAAGTAGATTCATTATCGATCCAAAAGGATAATTTTAGAAAAATACTATACATGTAATATTTTATTATATAAATCCATTAATTATGAAGACAAGAAAGACTCATTTATAAGCAAGATATTTTTATAATTACAAAATATATAAAAGCAAATTATTTCAAATGTAGGAGGTATCCCTATCAATAAGCATCTAGTAAAGGATGGTATAATAGATATGGAAAAAATCTTGTATAGAAAATATTTGAATTTGAGAATTTTTCATTTTTATCTTAGAAAGAAATTCGATATTGAATCCTGGATCGATAACGGATCCAAATAAAAAAAGATCCTTCTTGATTGGATAGGGATGAATCGAGAAATACTAGATTATCCCACATCAAATTTAGAATTTTGATTCTTTTTAAAATTTGTGATACTTTGCAACGCATATAAGATAAAATCACTGGTAATACCAATCAAATTACTTCTCAATCATAGATAGAATCATCAAAGATTTGACATTTTCAAACTCTATCTGTAACTCATTATAGGCTCGGGAAACAAAGAAAAGATGGTTATGGACAAGATATCCCACAATAAGAAGGAAAAGGATTAAAGAAAAGAAATCTTGAACATTTAGCAATCTCAAACATGTCGATATCAATTATATTTCATTATTTCAATTTATCATTTCTTCGGATAGACAAAAATTATGTAAACACTTACTTAAAATCTCACTTATCACATTTTATTATGTCTTCCATAAATTTTATATATATATATATATATATATATATATATATATATATATATAAGTTTTTGGCTGCTAATTGCTATCAGTAATAGGTGGTCTAAAAAGGTATATAAGAATATTAAATTGAGATATTTGTACCATATTGAAATACCGAACCATGACATGTATACTTGGAAAAGATTTCATTTAAAGAGAGTTGAGAAAACATTATCTAGTTGAAATGTTATATATATACATGGCTCTTTTCAACGCATTTCTTTAGACAAAAATTGTTCTTTTTTAATTTTAGATAGTAAATATTTTTATCAGAATATGGAGTGTGAATTAAACTCGTATTTAAATTGAAATTGAGATAACGATAAAAGTTTTTTCTTTTTGAATCAAATACATTAATATCTAAATGAGGTTGATTATAATATTTTTAAAATTTGAATATTTTTACCTCTGTTTAAAGTGTTATAGAAATGTTCATGGTGGAATAAATAGCTCTACAAATAAATGGTTTGCGTTAAATTTTGCATTACTTGTGAAAAATTATTAGATATGAATATATTATATACTTGTAACTTTGATTAATGAAATAATATCTATCTTCAAAAAAGTAATTTTTTTTACTATCACAAATAAAATATTTTATTGCGAATAAACATGATATTAAGAAATTATTCTATGTAAAATCATAATTCTTAAAACCAAGTTTTTTTATATAATTTTTTTTATCATACTAGAAGCAGAAATGATGTAGATTATTTATCTTGTAGTAACATCTTGCTATCATAAAATTATCTCTTTTATTAAAAAAAAATTAAAAATTTTTCTTTTCTTTTCTTGTTATTTTTATCTCTCTCATATATGGTAAGTATCCACCATTTCCAACATCATAAAATTTTCTTTAAGTTTATTATAAATATTTTTTATTTTAACTTATCTTTAAATTTTCAAAAAAAAATTAATCAAAGTCTTGACTTTCATTCATTTTTATTTTTTTATCTTTATTTCTATCTACATAATTTTTTTTAATAAATATATAAATTTTAAAGAGATTATTTTTTTTAATGATTCTCACAAAAAAAAATTAATTAAAATAATTTAATAATAAAATTGATATATAATTTTGAACATATATTCGAGATTTGTAAAAAAAAGAAAAGAAAAGAATAGAATTAATTTGTCTTCTTATGAGTTTTTGAAAAAACTTAAAAAAGTCCCAGACGAAGAGGAGACGAGGCCAGGCTACCTACTCTCCCCAAATCTCTCTCTGTAAATTCGCCATTTCATCAATAAAATCAAATCGCGTAAGTTTCGAACCCTAAAACCTTCAAGATTTCGTGATATTGCGAATTGTTTTGAATGATTTGTTAGTTCGAATTCTGATTTTGAATTTCTCTTCATTAAATTTGAAATTCCTGGTAGATTTGAAAGAAAGAAAGAAAGAAAAAGGAAGAATAAATGAAATTAATAACGTGCATATTACGTGTGTGATTTTTTAGTTATCAAGTGTGGTTTGCTGGCTTGAAGCTTGAAGAATCATTCATATGTGCCGTGTCAGTTAGGCTGCCTTGCGTTATCGATCATCTTTTTTCATCTACCTTCTTCAAATTGAAGAAATGTATTACTTTGATTCACAAAATGTGCTGCAGGATGTCAATGTGATTATTATTTTTAATTTTTTTTCTCGGAATTTGAATTTTTTTGTTTTTTATTTTTTGTTTCTAGATTTGACTATCGAAAGACGTGCCGAGATGGGGACTATACATCGCAGGTTTGGATTACTATGATGTTCAAGTAGGAAGTATCTTTATAATTAGTTAGCTAATCTAGGTTGATTAATCTCCAGTTTCTCCTGCAGTGGAGTTTATAGGAAAACAAATGATAGTGCCAGGCTCATTATCGTGACAATCGTCGGAGTTGCTTTTGGATTTTTTGTTGGTATATCTTTTCCAGCAGTGACATTTACAAAGGTTTGTTGATCACTAGTTTATTCCGGGAGAATCCTGGAGTTTCCATTTGGTTTAGTTAGTTTTCTCTATTTCAGATTCACACTCATTCAAGCTTTACATTATCTCTCGATATATCCATTGTGAATCAGAATGAATTTAGAAGAAGCAAATCACTTGAAACTCTTGGATCAGGCAGCAATGTCACTAATGTAAGTATGTACCTATGTTGCTTAGCTGCTCATTCGTTTTGTTCATTTCATGTTCATTCAATGATATGCTTGTGCCTTGTTTACTTGCTCTCAGATTTATGTTCCAACAAATCCTCATGGTGCGGAGTTATTGCCTCCAGGAATTGTTGTGGCCGAATCTGACTTTTACTTGCGAAGATTATGGGGTGAACCTAGTGAGGTATATTTAGAAATTGTGAATAAAAAGATAACATTCTATAGTTTTCATTGTAATTGATTGCGGTAGCAAGTGGATTATCTTTGAATTGTTGATTCATTTCTATCTAATATCGTTGCATTTGGCTAATGCAAGCTGTAATAGAATAGGTGGCGGCCATCTGTCTGTAACGTAACACATTAAAATAAAATGAAAGAAACTGGCATCTACACTCCATAGGCCATGTGTTTTTTTCAAAATGGATGAGCCATGAATGATCTCCATGCATGGAAAAATCGGATTTATTCAAGTTCTGGCGCAAATCTAGTTGTTGGATATTGATATTGTTAGGCCTCCAATTAACAGATTAAGCTTTTAGATTGAATTTCTTCAATACGAACCATTTGGTCATAATGGCTCTCAAGGTTGTCAAACTTTCTCTTTATTTGAGATCAATAGAGGATCCTGAAAATCATAACATTAGATCAATATCATAAATCTGCCAGATTTTACAAGCCACGTGATACAATTTTCAAAATTGCAGATCTAAAATGCAATATATAAGCTCTGAATCATACTGTCAAATATAAAACTTAAATCGTAGGATACTGAAGTGTAACTTCCTGTTAATGATATCATTAGCACAGAAATAGATTCTTATAGCAAGTGAAATTTGCAGGATATGTTGAAGAAGCCAAAGTATTTATTAACATTTACAGTCGGTTATGATCAGAGGAACAACATTAACACAGCAGTTAAAAAGGTATACAGAAAGATCATTGCACAAGTCTTCGTTTTTTAAATTGTTCTTGTTTCCATGTATACTGAGCCTTGTTTTTTTTTTTTTTTTCTTCTTAATTCTATGATAGTTTTCTGATGATTTCCAAATTTTGCTTTTCCACTATGATGGCCGGACAAGCGAGTGGGACCAGTTTGAGTGGTCAAAAAGTGCAATCCATGTTAGCGTAATGAGACAAACAAAATGGTAAAGTTTATGCTCTGCTGCACAGTGTTGCAATATCTGTTATTAATAACTTGTAAACACAGGCTACATAGTACATACCATATTCATTAATGCACCCTTGAGTAGAGTTAGTTACTCATTGTACTGTGAGGATGTTGATACTTATCATTTAGCTGATAATTTTGTAGTCTGCTCTGCCATTCATGCCTGCCTATGTTTTACAGGTGGTATGCAAAAAGGTTTTTGCATCCTGATATTGTTGGAGCTTATGAATATATTTTTATATGGGATGAAGATCTTGGAGTGGAACATTTTAATGGAGAGAAGTAAGTTTTCCCTCAATTTTTTTTCTCTTCAACAGCTACATGTTTCTTTTAATTCATCTATGCCAATTTTAGGTATATACAGTTGGTCAAGAAACATGGTCTGGAGATCTCTCAACCAGGTCTTGAGCCTAATAATGGACTTACATGGCAGATGACGAAGAGGAGAGGAGATAGAGAGGTTCACAAGTAGGCTTGCTCTGTGTGTCTGTGTTTTATTGGATCTGGGTGGTCTTATATGACTTGAATTTTTTCTTTTAACTTTTTTCGTAAAGAGTTGCTGTCTACTTTGATGAACAGGGATACAGAGGAGAAACCAGGCTGGTGTAGTGACCCACATTTGCCTCCATGTGCTGCGTACTCTCTCTCACTCTCTCTCTCTCTCTCTCTCACACACACACACACACTCACTTCCTATGTGCGTGTGTGTGATATTTAAATATGCTATGTTCTTTCAGCTTTGTGGAAATCATGGCACCTGTATTCTCTCGTGAGGCTTGGCGTTGTGTGTGGCATATGATTCAGGTATTCTATGTTCAAAGATTGTGATACTAGGTTATCTGTAATTGTTTGCATAATTACATGCCTATGGGATCAGCATGCATAATTGTAATGTTGGAAGTTTGAAAACGGTCCAAGATGTCCATATCTTTTAAGGAAAAAACTCTCTATTCTCAATTGGAGGTAGTGGAAGATAGAACAAGATAAGGAGCATGCACGTAGCATCGCCACCAGTCTGTGTCTAAATCATCTTTGTCGGTGTGCTTTATTTTTCAGCTGCTTTTAAAGTAATGGTTAGCATGCACATAGCATTGCCACCAGTCTGTGTTTAAATCATCTTCTTCGTGTGTTTTATTTTTCAGCTACTTTTAAAGTAATGGTTTTAACTGTATGCTTTTAGAATGATTTGGTGCATGGATGGGGATTGGATTTTGCTCTCAGAAGATGTGTAGAGGTCAGTGTTTTTCATCAATTGTCTCATTTATTTTTTGCAATTAATGGAAAATTATGTTTCAACTACTTTCTTGTGAACCTTCGTGTGTAGAAGATGTCAACTACCATACTGATGATGTTTGTGTGGTATGGCATAGACTCGGATCAAACTTTTGTTGAAGGCTTACTTGGTGTTTTGACCTTCTACCTCTTTTCGAGTACACAATATCACTTGAAAACCAACATATTTAACTTCTTCAAAACATGTGTTGGTTTTATAAATGCAACAATTCATGTCGAATATTATTTTTTTGTGATATACAAGATGTATTTGGTTCTTTTTTTATTCACAGAGACACATGCAAGACATCAGGGTGTATTTCGTTTCTCTTTTATATTCACTCACATGCATGCAAGACATCAAGTATGTGGATGCCAATGTCACAACTTAAGTCAAGGGTATTGGACAAAGTTTTTTCCACAAACCCATGTAAGAGACGATCAAAAAATTTGAATGCCAAAAAATGATAAATGACTCTCTTCCCCCCTCGCTTGCACATGTTAACACTAATGCGGGTTCTCAATATGCTGAACAGTAGTAATAAACTTTCTCCAATTGTCTTTTTATCAGTCTTGTGTGAGAAAACTGGGCCGTTCATAAACCCAGAAGTTGGGATTTTGTAATTTTGCTAAATGACACCAATTGTTGGCTCCTTTTATCTAAAAACAAGATCCAAGCTAGTTTGTTGGGATCTTTATATTCACCACACAAGATCCAAGCTAGTTTGCCGGCTCCTTTATCTAAAAACAAAAGTCTTATATTTTAGATCAGCTATTTAACATTCATTTTGAGATGACATTAATTCTTTTTGCTTCACACAATAGCCTGCACATGAAAAAATTGGAGTGGTTGATTCACAGTGGATTATTCATCAAGTGATTCCTTCTCTTGGCAGCCAGGTGAGTCGTGCTTTATAGTGATGAAACTTATTTTGAAGTGAATTCATTTGGTACTCTGCAATCAAAACCACCAACTGCATGAATGCTGGTGCCTGGTGCTATGCCTCTTAAGATGCTAATATAAGCATTTATATTTATTCTCCTTGTCAAGTTTGTCTCTCTTTTGTAGTCTAACCACCCTGGAATTTTCTGTAAAATGTACAGGGGAAGTCAGAGAAGGGGAAAGCTCCATGGGAAGGGGTGCGTGTCTTTAGCAAAATGAGTGTGAAATCCATATCCACTTTTGAATTTGAATTATGCACACACATGTTAGACCAATCGTTGTTTTCATTTTATACAAGATTGGCGAAGATCTGAAGTGACTCCTCTCTCTCTCTCTCTCTGTTTATTCTTTTTCTAAGATTTCCTTTTCCACCCCTCTTCAGGTGAGAGCAAGATGCAGAAACGAGTGGTCTTTATTCCGGAGTCGTCTTGCAGATGCTGAACAGGCATACATCTCTCAGACTAAGAAGGGGTGATTTTTTTGCCCTAACTCTTTCTGCCCCTTCCTTGCATCTCACTTGGCCCTGAAATGCGTATGAGATTCAACCCGCAGAAGATCTTTTGCTTAAAGTGGCATGCTTAGTTTCTGTTTCACGTTTTGAGTATCCTGTCCATATTTGTTGTAGTTGTCCATCGGGACATGAGATGAAATTCGGACTTCACATTTCAGTTAAATTGATAGAAAGTTGTCTTCAGATGGCTTGTTCATCATCCATTCTTTGATAGGTTTAGAGTTTAGCAAAGACATGTTCGGTAGTGTGGTCCCTTTTTCCTACAGCCTGTGACTTAGGTAGGCAAGGCAAGCCTGTTCTAAATGGAATATGGTAAAAGGAGGGAGAGGGAAAAAAAACAAAAAAAAAACCGCAATGGTTTCAGGAATGCATTAAATATGTTTATCATTCCGTGAATTTTGGGTCAGTGATGATTTGACTTGAAATTCGAATTGGCTGATTTAACGGGCTCTCTTTTTTTATATATAAGTTTTATAAAATACTCCACCAGCTTTTTGGAGCTGTGATAAATACCGTTTCTTGCGTTGAAAAACACGAGCTGAGCATGTTTGAAATTTTGCAATTTGTCGTCGGATGGCATGCTTGTGGAATTGGTATTATTTTTTAATCTTTTCGACAGCATAATTCTTTCTTTTTAGACTTTGAACTTGGCAGTGAAATTTGATGGGGAGTGGCCAATCTCATCTACAAATTTCTATTTTAAACTGATATAAGGATTTTTGAACAGTTCCTTCTAATTTTAGTATTTAAACTAGAGGAGATGTTTCCGGCCCCTATATAATGCAAAAAAAAAAAAAAAAACATCATTTTCTAGATAAGTTTCACGTCTTCATAATAGAGAGGAGATATTTGTCGATAAGCAATGATTTTTACTGGGATCATCATAGAAGCATTAATGCATCACGGGAATGTTTTCCCATGACAGCCAGAATATGCGACAAGGAGCAGGATCCGAAGCAGTGGCCGCTACAAGATCAGAATGGTCGATAACTGAGGGCGGCCTTGTAGGTTTGAGCCCTGACATAACTGTAGAAGCAAAGTAATGCAAAATCATACGTGAATTTGGAACTCGAGATTAGTGGGTAATGCAAAATGTTATCTAGCTAGAGACTAAAATAAGTATTTGAGAAAACCTCAATCTAACCTTTAATATATTACCCCATTAAATCCCCCCCTTTTTTTTTTCTTTGATATTATCAAGTTTGTCTCAAAGTAGTGAACAATATTAGACAGAGTTACTTTGGAACAGGTGCTGCTAAACTGGTAGTATTGAGTGTTCCTTCAAGGTGATGGATATTCCAAGTCGAGGTAAGAGTGAAAATGCCAAGGAGTCTTCAAAATTCAACTGGATCGTGGGTTTCAAGTCAGAATCAGGTGAATTATGAGAAGGTTTTGCCTGGTTGGCGATGGTGATGTTTCGATGGAATAGAGCAGGAGAAAAAAGTCCTGTTTGGAGTGAGATTGAAGTAAGTTCTCTCACCTAACACTTAATTGATGTTGAGGGTGCCAAATCTTTTGCTTACATTGGCAGATACCTCTCGCTAACAGGTAAGATATGTTCATCTCACCTTCCATTCTTTTGTGCGGTAAGAATTGCTTACCATCCTCTGAAATGCTTAGAGATTTGGTAAAAAGACTAGTTACATTGTTATTATTATTATTATTATTATTATTATACTCAAGAGTGTTGGACCAGAACAGAACACCCCTTTTAAAGTGCATGTCAAGTAATTTCTGTCTTAAAACGGTGTCTTGGTCATTTGAAATTGAAGATTTTACCTTCTTTGACTGTAGTTTTGCCTCGACCTCCTTCCTTCTGGAAGTACGTCAAACCATATGGGAAAATAATAAAACCCAAAACCAAATAATCTTTAATAATAATAATAATAAATATAACAAAGTTAGGCACCAACCTTGGTTGCTAAAAATATAAGAGAGCCAAAGTTGCATTCTCATACAAGCTCCGCCATTGCCAAACTCCCTCTCTCTCACACACACACGATTCAAGCAGCTCAGTCTATCTCCAACATCTTGCTTCAATTTTACCAGCCGGATTCCGGTGATTGCATGGAATTGTAGGAGCCCTACATTCCTGTAAACACAGAGCACCACGCGAATAAAAAGGATCAGTTCCAAGGTTTGTGTACATGGCTATTCATATAAACGGTTTTTAATTAATTTACATTAACAGTACTTTGGTTTTCTTTGTGAGTTTCCAGGGCTCCTTACAACTCCAACAAATTTATCTTCATTGAAGGTAGTTTGTTTATATATATGTTTTTCTTGCTCATGATCAATATAGCCTAAGAATTTCTCCTTCTGAACAAAAGCTGGTGTGCTAATTTGATCACCACTTGGAATCATTAGTCAGGCATATAATAAGCTTTAGTTTCCTTGTTATCCAAGAAACCAAGTACAAGAATCTCACGCTCATTGGTGCTTGCAAATAAAAGATTCAATGTATCATCATCCTTATGTCATACATTAATTGAACACTTCATTGACAATGAACGTCCAACTACCTTCAATCACCATCGTCACCAACCAGAATTGTTTTGAGTTTATAGTTCAGTCCCTTTTGTTGAGTTAGTCATGATATCGAAAACTTTGAGTTAAGCACAATATTTACCACAGTTGATTATTGATTGTTTTTTACATGCCCAAATTGCATTTCTTAAATGCACTTTCAATTTTTCTCATGGTAAGTGAGATTGGAAATTTAGCTGAAATGGAGGATGTTTCAGGGGAAAAATCAAATTGAAGAACTAATTTAGAAACAAAATACGAAAACTCAAAATTGAGTTTTTTAAACTAAAGGGATGGGCTAATTGTTTGGCAAATAACACAAGGATTAATATGATAGTTTACTCATTGTTTATCACTCCATTCTCCTTTATGAAGCCTTGCTATTCTTAACCTTGAAATTTTTTTCTTGTTATCTAATTCTCTAGTAGTTTACACTTTGTCTACTTGGTTAATTTTAGTATGTAAGAACATTTATTTATATATTACATATAGAACAATCTATTTATTTATTTATATATTGGCTCTAAGCACATGCTAGCTAGAAATATGGCATGGCATCTCTCATACTCTTTTTTCGTTTTCCGTTTTTTTTTTTTTAGGTCTGATTTCAGTAAGATGGGAGAAATGTCGAGCTTCCAATTGGGTGTTATCGGGGCCCTGTTTCTTTCAGTGGCATCATCTGTTTCCATTGTCATTTGCAACAAAGCTTTAATGAGCAATCTTGGGTTCCCATTTGGTAACTTTGTTAGCTTC
>Ga0325410_1001276_pt1 | contig 27802 bp, 17 predicted proteins | sample PopdelMetagenome_16_FD_206182 | JGI IMG/M metagenome (GOLD analysis project Ga0325410, IMG submission 206182) | Populus deltoides microbial communities from Bellville, Georgia, United States - Xylem-PdIQD-R3 | ecosystem: Host-associated > Plants > Phyllosphere > Stem > Wood/Secondary xylem...
CCCCCACGCTCCAGAGTGTGTGTGGCTGCTGCATGATGATGATTCATGAATTTGGAACAGTTTATGTTGTGTGTGGGCTCCTTTCTTTCTTGGGGGAGGCGTTTTTTGGACTGATTTTCTTTGTTTTTTTTCCTTCCACGTTAATCGTTAGATGCCAACTTGGCCATAATGCCACTGTAAAATGGAAATGAAGAAACCATGGATAGCCATTTACAACGTTAAAAGAAGCATATAAAAACTTGGAAGTTTTGGCCGCTGGTTCTTAGATTCGTTGTCAATGGAAGGGTGGTGTAAAGACAAAAAAATAAAATAATAATGATAAATGTGAGAAGGACATGTCTTCAAGATTATGAAATGCTACGCATGCCTGATGGGACTCCATGATAGACAAAAGATGCATGTGAGTCACAATATCAATCCTTTTGCTCTGAACGATAATATCATATAAAAACTTTTTTCCTTTTCATTGAAGGGTCGCAAAGCTGACATCTACATCCTTTCCAAGCTTTGCAGGATGAGTATGTAAGCCAGTGTTTCTAATGAATATGAATCCAAATTCCAAATTGTTGCCGTATATTTCAAATTGGTAAATCCAGCATACTATACGTCTATGCCATGACATATCGACACACTTTTGGTCTTCAAGATACAGCCTAAGATACAGCCTGGACTGATTATTATAATTTTTTTTTAACATATATTCGAGTGATCAGTTTATACATATCTTAATTAATTCTCTAAAATCTTAAAGTTAACGATTAGGTCAACTTCTAGTAGTTCTGAGATTTGTGGCACTCGAATTAATAATCTTTAAAGAAAAAACTCAAAACTTGACCAATTAAATTATACCCCTTAAAATTATATTTGATTGATTTTAGAGTTAGAGCTTGTGGTATGGCCTTTGTTGTTAGAAAATTTACATGCATGGTCTTTGATCGATTTCCTAGCTAATGGTGGAGTCCAAAGAATAATTTATAAACAAATTGTGGACCGTTATCGAGCATTAAATTGTTTTTTTATTTGTTCATGCAACATGATTAGAAACGCATTGTGATGCCTTGTTTGTCATCTAGTCCGATTTGTTGCATCACCTTCTTTCTAGTCTTTTCCAACACAATATTTTGCTTAATGATAAGGGCAGAATTTCCTACTACATCATTCTCGCTGTAGGTACGAGAATTACAAGAAGAAAACTACAGCCACCTGCTTGATTACACTTAAATCACAACTGACCTGAACTAGCGTAAACTGTACAAAATCTATTTACTCTATCTTCATCTTTCTCAGGACCAGCTTTGATGATGATGAACTATGCTATGCATTGTTCCTTTTTTGAGTTGCTAAGGATTCCCTTCTGCTACTTTGCTCGATACAATATCTGTCTCTAAAACCTTTCTAGATACGTTCATGGTTATGACCTCAGTAGTTGGCTCGTAGACCAGAGCTGTCCTTCCTAACGGGTTACAAAGAAGAGCTATTTCACATGTCCAAGAATCAAATGGCCATAAAGGTAGCGCAACTTTTTTCCAGTTAAATTCTACATGCCAATTTGTCAAGATATAATATGTATAAATAATATTAATATAGATTGGTTCACCCATCATGGGTGACCCAAAACCATTTTTTTCTTCATACAATTTTTATATTTGGAGAAAAATTCTATCAATTTTATTTTTAATTATCGAAACTGAATATTACATCTCTGTTAAGGTACTTGGAAAATACAATAAATATCATAAACAAAAACATAATAAAAGAGTTCTAAACTAAAAGGAAAAAATATCTACAATTAACTAGGAAAATACAATCAATCCTAAATAACAGTTTCTATACCTAATTTGGGGTCCTTACCAGCCTCAGAAAGTTATGAAGATTTAACCTTACAAGAAATAGGGTGTAATTAACCTCTTAGCAAAATAAAATTGCATAACTGAGTATTAAATTTGGAATGAAGCATGATGCTACTGTCTTTGGCAACAACTAGAATATTATTTTTTTGGCAACACACCTTTGTTAGCCAAACTAAAACCATCTTGAAATTCTTCAAACCTCAACTTTTGACACTTGATTGTTAACAAGGAACAATAAAATGGTCTATTAATTTCTTTGTGGCTGGAAATTTCTCCTACTTTGATGTATGTCTTTAAAGTTAGCTCATAAGAACTCTTTTGAAATATCAAAGAAGCCTTCACTTTCATGAGAAAATCCTCTTAGATCCTAATTGAAAGAAATTTTAGGATTTCTACATCCCTCAAGCTCAATGACATCTTAAAGATTATTTATCGTTAAATTTTAGTGGTTGATTCCAATCCACAAACTATAATCCTAAAAAAAAATTAGTTTTATGATCATGCCTCTGAAACAAGTTTTAAAAAACTGACTACAAGTTTGTGATCACAATCCTCCAAGTTTATTTATGCCAATTGACAAGTTGATCCCACAACTTACCTCTGCAAGTCTCTCAATTCCAGTCGACAAGTTAGTTTTGCAACCTGCTTTGAGGATCAGGATAAATATAACAATTCTCACGATAGGAGATAAGTACTTTGAATTTTATTTTCAAATATCAAAACTAAATATAACAACTCTCTTAGACTCATTAAATAATACACTAAATATCCTAAATAAAACATGAAAAATAATAAAAGCATTCTAAACTAAAAAGAAAAAAAAAATCTAAAATTAACTAAAAATAATATAACTAATCCCTAACAATAATTTTGAAGTCCAATTTGAAAGCCTTCTCTACCTCATATAGTTACAAAATTTTAACTTACAAGCAACAGAGCTTTTAAAATCGTAGAAAATTTTGGTACAAGAGTACGTGTTAATTTTAAGTCCAATTTACAGTAATTGCTGAAAACATGTTTTTTCCAATGAAGGGACATTAATATAAGAGTAAGTGCTTGGAAAAAAATCTCCCACATCATATATCCATCTCCAGCAACCCCACAAGCTTAAATAAATTCAGCTTTCAAATTACAGTCTATATGAACCCTAAAAATCTTGTAATAGTTTACCTTCACAAACAGAGAATTTCAAATGCACCTTGTAACAACTTGTGGATGCAATGACATGGCTCCATCATTTTACAGATTCTTGTGAACAAATTTGGAATTATGATTGGCATCATTCTCGAACTGCTGTGAACATTCCAAAAGGGGTGGTAAAGTGCTCCATGACATGTCATCATCACATCAAACCGTGTCGTATCCAAGAGTTGAAAACCAAATTGTACAAAAGAAATTTCCAGCCTTTACTAGAACCATGTGAAACCAGTACAAGTCTTGTCTTTGCACGCCAGGTTAAAAGTAAAATTCCATAGGAACCGAAGCAGTTAATTGAATGATTGAAGTATGTTTTTTAAATAAAAATGTTTTTTAAAAAATTTAAAAATATATGAATTAAAATAATTTTTTAAAAAATTTATTTCATCAATACATCCAAACTATTGAAAAACACTAAATAAATATCAATTTAATATTTTTTAAGGTAAACTATATGCATCCAATCACAAGATGAATCGCAAGTCCAAACAGTATCGAAGTGGGACATCAACCGGAAATAAAAAAATAAAGCAATTCTGACAGATGCATGTGAATTTTACGTAATCTCCATTTCTTCAATCATATTCTCAGTCTGTCGACAAATCATGTACTGCTCTTGCATGAAATCTACAGAACAGTGAGGTAGAAATCAGTACTCGGCGCAAAGGACATTGCAGGGTTGCTGTAGTGAAGTTCTATGGTTACTCAACGAATCCAAGAAATATTAATAATGTATAGCAAAAGATCTTACAGTATGAACAGTGTATCGGCATAGCTGTTCGTGAAAGTTAGCCCCACGCCACTGAACAGGCATAGTTGACCAGCAGTTTACCATCAACGCCGAAATTCTGAATTTGATGAAGTGGAAATGTTAAAAGAGGGAGATTCAAGGACATATAAAGCAATTATGCATCTAATAAAAAATGACTTCAACCAAGGTTAGGAGCAACTCAGTGAGAGGAAGAAAAAATCAAAATCCAAACAAACCAATTAAAAAAAAAAGGATCTTAGTCATGTTATGGTCACCAGGGGAAAAAAAAACAAACACTAAGAAATTCAAGAGAACTTCATTGAACCTTGTTCGATGAGTGAACCATCTGTCCACTGCCACATATCATTTCTGAAATGTCAGTCTTAATTATTATTTTTTAAAAAGAATTAGGCAATGATACATCACAAGCCATGTTCATCAAAGTTGAGTACAGATTAGTACAATTGGCTAAAAGGGCAAGGACAGAAACCACAGGGAGAATCTACATCTATTGTCATTTGCATGGAATATTTGTGCTCGAGTACACAGGTCGGCACATGGGTAGTCGGCTACAATATTTGGAGAAGTAACAATTCATTTCATGTGAACCATTTGATGTAACTCAATTGTTTTCTTCCAGGGAGTCAGACTAACAAAATGCTCCATACTTAAAACTGGTAGTGTGTTGATAAGCAAATGTCGCTTGTTCCAAACTTAAGCACAATGAACAAATAAGTAATAAAAGAATCGTCTTGGCCAAAATCACCAGTCAACACATAACTGGGTTGCAATTACTTAGTCTTTCATAATTGTCACCAGAAAAATAAAAAAAATTAAAAAAATCAGTGCTCTGACAATGCAATCTGGGTCTGGGACAGCATAATTGAACTTAAAATTTAACATGAATATGTATGAGCTGAAAACCAAGTAATATTTTTAAAATCAGCAGGGATCTATAACAGCGACAACTAATGAGAGAACATAAAATAAATAAAACAAAAATAACTGCTACAAAAACTTACATTAAACAGATCAATCACCAATTCATCTGGATTTGGTGAGAATGCGCTGTTGATGTATACAAACTAAAGAACAAGGAAGAAACAGAAAGCATCACTATCCCAGAAGCCCATTTATTTTTAATTACTTTACTAAATTGGAGAGAAATCAACATCAAAGATAAGCTACCACGGTCTCCCTGTGAATTTGCCGACGCAAAAAGTCAATCACTTTAGCGAACTTATCAGTTCCAAGCATCTGCCACATTCACTCAATGTGTATAAATATCATCATCATATAATAATGAAATGCAAGAAAGTTTTAGTTGCAAAAAAAACCAGTATCTGGAAACGTTAAGCCAATTGTTGTATGGGAAACAGTTCAACTTCCAGTTATTCTGATTTTAAAAAGTATTTCCAATGCAATTTAGCGAAATGTTTTCTGCCGAAGCACAAAAGCCCTGTCCCATTGATTATGCTCTTCCTGGGAGTTCTACGTTATAGCAGTCAAATTGTTCTCTAGAGGAGCAAAAGAAAGTTATTAATGAAGGGTGTGTTTCAACTTGCAGTTTGTCATGCAACTTGTTTCCAAGCTTCAAGTTCATGGCCCAATGGCAATGGCTACAAGGCACACATAAACTCTATTTATAATTGCGAGAAAAAAAAACCTATGATCAGTTCTATTATGTGTGAATTTGACCCTAATGTTGTGGCTCGTCTCGCAAACATAAATCAAGCTCAATAAGGACACGCACAAACCTAAAATCATACAGTAAACATCACACTTGCTATGCAGACATGTTTCTAATTGCATAGAGTTCAATGGCATAAACATGATCGCATTCAAATGCAAAAATCTACAACCAAAACATAGTTTCCCAATGAAAATTCAAAATTCCTCCTGCAAAAAACCTTGTTCTTCCCCAAAGTACTTTTGCCTCAACTCATGCTAGCTACAATTATTTGCTTGAAAAAATTTTATTCAATGATATTCCAGCTTATACCAAGATAACAATTGGCAAGATATTCCCTCGATTCCTTCTATCTCTATGAGTTTATACTTATTTTTACCAGCCAACATTATTATTTATTAGCATCTAAATTTTATCCTTATTAGACAAACCCACAAGCATAGAAACACAGAAATACAAAACCCACCAACAATTCATTACGTAACACATGTATAAATTTATATAGATATGAGTGGGGGGGGGGGGAACTACACCTTGAACTTCTTTTGCTTGAGAATAGGCGCATCAGCAGTGGCTTTTAACTGAATAATCACTGCATCAAATCGAAAACATAAATTTTAATTAATTAAAAAAGCATTATTGATGAGTATTTATTAGTGGGTATATAACTCGTTCAAGTTTTGACTCACCTTTTCGAGCAGAATCCTGTGATTCAATCTCCATGTTGCTATGAGCTTAGAATTTGAAAGCTACAAGAGTCGAAACATACAAGTCAGGGATTTTGATACGTCCACGAAAGGTTTTGCTGTTTCCAATATTTTAATTGTAGAACGTCGCCCAAATCCAAATTTAAGCATCTTTGGGCTCAGCTCTGTTATTATAGCAAAATGTAAGGCCCATGTATTATTACGTGAATTTTGTTATAAGAAAATTTGATTGATTGTTATGTTCTTTAATCCTTAATTAATTATTATTACACCTTATGTTATATGATATAAAAGTTATATTTTTGGCAGTCATATTTTTAGTATCCACTTTCAGAGTATAATAATTAAAAAAAATTATTATCCTTTATTATTTTCTAAATTTACTAAGACTTTAAAAAAAATAAAAACGATTAGGTGAAATTAATAATATATTAAAAACAAAAATATATATTTATCAAATTATTAAAGATAAAGCTAAAACAAGAACTTTGGTAGAGAAAAAAAAATTAGAAATATAGATCAATCATACTGAATGGTTGTAAGTCTCATTTAAGAGTTAAGACAACAATAAATTCATATAACTTGAAGTCTTATTTTTTAATTATCTTTTCAAAATTATATATCCTGTTTTTTGTTGAACTTCTTCTCCTTCAACATTTTGTACCTCTGATTCTTCTGAAAATAAAAGAGTTATTAATAGTGAAGAAATTATTATAGAAGATTTTATAAATAATATTGATGATTGAACAATTTCAAAAGTTCAAAATAATTAGATTTATCAAAATTCTTCTTTTAATCTTTTCAAAACTGATTTTACAATAAAAATTGAAGAAATTAATATTTAGCTTACAAAACTTTTTAAGACCATTCAATTCCAAAAATTCCTTACAAAAACATCAAGACTAAAACTATAAATATATTCATAATGGTCTCATACAAGTTGGGATCAACCTCTTACTAATGAAAATCTAAATACTTACATCCTATTTGTCCTCAAAGATGCTAGATTCTAAATTTCAAGATTCATTACTAAGTTCCATAGAATCCAGATTAAGTTCTATAGAATCCAGATTATGTAGTGGTCCTATTTCCTTTGATTGTTGTATGAACATTACTATATCTCTTAAAGACAAACATCCTATAAAATATGATTCTACTGATCATGTTTTCTATTTTTGCTAGTAAACATAAATTCCAATCCCAGAAAGGTGAAACTTTACTCCTCCAAAGAAACCTTTCTAGATCAAATACAATTGTACCCAAATCTATTCAATGGAAACCCTATCAAAAGACTAGATCCTTAAAGTTGTCATCCAATCAAAACCTTTACAACCATCATAACCAAATATCCAATTCGAACAAATAACATTGTATGGAGATGGTAAGGTTAAATTGTCCTTTCATAAACATTCAACCAGTTCTAGATTCTTAGATAAATCTTCTACATCTAGTGCAACAAATCCTAAAAGAATTTATGAGATTCCCTCTATTATAAACATGTCTTATCGCACAAACACATATAAGAAATCAACCTCTAATATTTCTATCATCAGTTTTCAAAATGCAGATTACACTACAAATATACCTAAGCCACTATATATAAACAATGACCAACATTTTCCAATAACCTCTCCAACATTATGTTTTATAACAGAGAATATCCTAAATAAGTTTAATGTTCTTGAAACAGATTTTGTTGTAAACAAAAAATATTTTATTGATAATTTTTATGCCAACCCTAACTCTAAAAATAGATCTTGGTTTTTCAAAAAAAAATATGCAATGAAAAAAGGAAATACAAAAATATTTTTATGATTTTGTTGCATCATATAAATACAAATCTTATTCTTTGATTGGTTTGAAATGTATTACATGTCTGAAAATCATATTACAAATCCATTTGCAAAACATACATGCATTGAGTCTGGGCATCCTCCTTTAAGAAACCTTAAAATCCCTCACAATAACTAGACAATAGAAGTTACTCCTTACAAATTCTCAAATAAAGAAGCAACTCCTTATCACTGGTTGTTTTGGCTAGTTAAAAAAGTGGTGAGATTATCATCTCACTGAAACACAACACCTTAAAATCTTAAACTCCATCCAAATGACTAAAGACTAAATACCTATCATAAAATCTGATGGAAACATCATTCAAGATGCAGTTTCAACCTTTATCTTAACCATTTCCTTACATTTTGTAAGTGATCCTTCTCATTTTAAAAACAAAAATGTTGAACTTTTTTCAAACCTTAGATACCAAAAACTCGGTGATTTTTAACGGTGTAAAAAAACTTTCCTTACTCGTGTCGTGCTCCAAAAAGATTCAAATCAAACATTTTAGAAAGAAAAATTCATTGCTGGTTTACCAACCTTTCTAGGAGAAAGAGTCAAAAATAAAATCAAAGACACTTTTATTACAAAAAACCATTCCTTATAACCAGTTGACTTATGGTGAGCTTGTTAGTTTTATATAAAAGAAAGGTCTTCAGATATGTCAAGACCTTAAACTCTGAAAACATCTTAAATGGGAGATGAGAAGATCTAGACAAGAACTAGGTAGTTTTTGTTAATAGTTTAACTTATCCATACAGAAGCCAACCTGCACTGAAAACTGTTACAAGCCTAACACAAAACCCAACAAACTCCCTCATAAAAAATCAGCCTATAAATACAGGACAGGTTTTAATACCAAAATTAAGCCTTACTACAAAAATACCAATAAAAAAGCCTATAAAACCTTCTCATTCAAAACCCTGGCCTAAATTTGTTCAAAAAAACATTACCAATTACAAATGTGACCAGAAAGGTAATACCTCTAGGTTTAGCCGAGTAAATACCAAACTCCATAAACTTTAATTAGAAGAATGATTCATCTATCATATCAAAACCCTTTTGATTGAAACCATTGATTTTGAGACAAACTCTTCTGACACTTTTGAAGAACCCTTCCAAATAGATGAGTTAGGAATATCCAGTTCTGAATTAGAACATTCAACCCATACTGTGTAGAGGAAGCAAGTGCATCACAACAAGAACACAACCACTTTAACAAATGAAGAGAAGTATCTTCAAAGCGAGATAATTCTCAAGTTTTTTCTCAAGATAACCAACCTTTTAAGGGTAATACCAGGATCCCATCTAATTGCTCAGAATAATTCAATTGGTGAAACGCTTTTCCTCTTGACTTCTCCAGTAATGACCAAGAACTAAGGGCAAACTTAGACTTTCTTGAGGAGATTAGATTTAGTGGTGTAGTAAAGAATGAGGTATTTCATCATCAAGCTATTAATACTATAACGTCATGGTGAAAAATAAAAGATTTAAAATAAAAAATAGGATATTAGAAAGTTGAAAGCGATAAATAGTGTTGTAGAAAAATGAAAGTTGACGCCAAAATAAGATGGATCATTCAGAGTAATGAGGGTGATTAAATCTACTTATCACATATAAGATGAAGAAGAAAAAAATTCTTACATATGCATGACACTCTAATCACTTGAAGATGTACTTCAATTAAAGTTTCCTATGTTGTGTTGTCTTTAAATCTTCAGAATCTCTAATACGGTGTATCTCTAAAATTTATGTCCTATATAAATCTTAAAGAAGTTTTTATACTTTATTTTTCTCAAGATTATTTCTCCAATTTAATCTCCATTATTCGATCTTTCTCAACTTAGTCTCAACCAAACCCAAATGGCCCAGCTTGTCATCAGATAACAAAGCATTTATTTTCCTAATTAAATACTTCTCTAATACCTCTCTAATTTGTGTTCAACCAAACCCAAATGGTATGCTTCTCTAGTTTGGGCTCAACTAAACCTAAATAGGCACAATTTGTCCTCGGATAATGATTATTTCAATACTTTTTGGTTCAGCCAAACCCAGTTTGTTATCAAATAAAAATGATTTCAATACTTCTCCAGTTTGGGTTTAACCAAACCAAAAGGGCTCTATAAGTCTTCCTCACCAAACAATTATTTTTCCAATTAAATCTATAAGAAGATATATTTTTTTCTATTATATATTCAATGTCTTCAAGATTATATCTCCATGTTATTCTTTTCCAGATGACTTGTTTAAATTTTCTCCATACTTCTCCAATTTGGGTTCAACCGAACCAAAGTGGGCCCAACTTGGCCTCAGTTAACTGAACCTAATTTTGGCTATTTCTCCAAGTTAAACTCCAAAGTGAAATTATCTCTAATGTCTCCATATTATTCTTTGCTAGTTGACATGTTTAAACTTTCTCTATGCTTCTCTAATTTAAGTTCAACCAAATAAAAGTGGGCCTAGCTTGGTCTCGGCTAACTGAACCTAGTTTTGGTTATTTCTCCAAGTTAAAATCTAAGGTAAGAGTATCTTTACTGTCTCAATGTTATTCTTCACCAAGTTGATCACTTGTTTAAATTTTCTTTATACTTCTCCAGTTTGGGTTCAACCAAACCCAAATAGGCCTAGTTTAGCCTTGACTAACTGAACTAAGTTCTGGTTATTTCTCTAAGGTGAAAGTATCTCCAATGTCTCCATGATATTCTTCATCAAGTTTACATGTTTAAATTTTCTCTTCTCCAGTTTGGGTTCAACTGAAACCAAATGGGCCTATAATGTTATTCTCTTCCAAGTTCATCATTTGTTTAGATTTCGTACTTTAATTTTCTTAGACTTGGTCCAATGAATCAAGCGAGTCCAGTTAGCTCGATTAACTGAACCTAGATTGGGTTCGGTTTGGCAAAGCCCAAGTTTTGGCTTTTGTTTGATAATTGGGCTAGGTCATTTAATAGTTCTCTCTTGATATTATAAACAAGTGGTGAAAATGGAGAAGTTACCTTTTTATTGATGAAAAAAACTAGAGAAGAATTTTTCCTCGAACTTGAAATCTCGCACTCTATATATTTGAAATCTCACACTCAACAATAAGTAAAGAGCTTACAAAAATCTTGAGGATTGGTAAGTTGTATTTTATGGAGAGAGAATGGTAAGATCACATGGTATTGTCTATTGTTCCACTCTCTCCACTTCACCATGACCCTGTACAGTGACTTAGTACACCTAACATATAAAATGTCTACCATTTACTAACAAGACTTTTGCAGACTCACATGTTAAGCATTATTTTGTTTGTCATGCGTTGTTAGGTATCATTGCTCACACTATTTTTCACAAGTCAATTTTTTTAATAAAGTGTTAAAAAATTGATTATGGGGGAAATGATGATACATGTTAAAAAGAATAAGAAAAAAAAATATGATGTGAATTTGTGCAAAACATATTAGCTCGAATTAACCAAGTTCAACCGAGAACAACAAGCTTATTTTTGACTCAGTTCAAACAGTTTTGGGTTGGTTTAACCAGGTCAAATCAAACCTAAGATCTCCTATTGGGTTTGGTTTGACTAGGTCAAACCAAACCTAAATCGAGCCCATTGTTTGGCTCGATTCAAAGGGTTTTAGTTTGGTTTGACTATGATCAAACCAATCCTATTTGTAGGCTTTGTTCAAAGAGTTTTCAATCGGTTTGACCATGGTCATACTGAACCCAAACTGAGCTAATTAGATCAAATCAAACCTAATTGGTCTCGGTTCTCTACTCTTAGGTCGATTTGATCAGATCAAACTGAACCCAACCAAACTCATTTTGACTTCGAATAACACGTTTTTATGTTCGGTTTCACCATGTTCAAACCGAACTTAATTGAGCCTACCCTTTTTTTTCATCTTCTTTGTAGTTCATTATTAATGTTGATATTGTGCACTACACTAACACCTTTAGCCTATATAATGTGGCTACAACTCATAAAGTTATTAGAAGATGGTACACCTAAGAAGCTAATTCTATATATATATATATATATATATATATATATATATATATATATTACAATATACTAAAATGGCCCAGTACCTCTGTTATTGTTTACCTAGACTAGCCCTTGCCACAGAGAGTTGCAAGGGCAGCAGGGGAAGGTTGGGGTTGTCTTTTTGCTGGGATGCATTTGGCATTGAAAAGATGATTGGGGAGAAAATGGTCAGCTCAAGTTTTGGTGGGGCTGCAGGCCCTGGATGTGAACACCTAGCGCTAGGGTTGGCTTGCCCTGGACATGAGCCAGGCTCGAGCCCCCAAGTGGGAACACCTGGCGTTTGGGTTGCCATACCTGTGCACTGGGTCAGACCCGCATGCCCACATGGCACTGAAGCTGGCTTGCTCTGGGCACTAAGCCAGACCCGCGCGCCATATGGGGACACCAAGCAATAGGTCTGCCCTGCTTGTGCGTTGGGTCTGGCCCACGGGCATGGCTGTAGACCCTGGCGTGGCCCAGGGCTCATAGGTCCAACGTCAAAACCCAGCTCTCTTGGCTCTTGCGTCCGAATCCAGTACTCTTGGCTCCTGCAACAAGACCCAGTGCTCTTAGGTCCGGCGTCTGGACCCAGGGCTAAAGGGTTCGGTCCTATGTCTGGAACCATTTTTCATAGGTCATTTGTAAGTACTCGTACCCGGACCCAACCATATTGAGTGCAACCACGGACCCAAATTACAACCTTCTTGGGTCCGGACACGAACGATCCCCACCCTCTTGGGCCCAAACACAAACCCAACAGCTTTGGGTCCGGACGCGGACCCAACCCCCAACCTCACTTGGGTCAGAACATGACAGACCCAAACCCCAACCCGTTTGGGTCTGGATATGAACCCAACCCTCTTGGGTCCAGACTCAGACCCAACCCCCAAACCACTTGGTTTCGACAGTGAACCCGACCCGCAACCCCCTTAGGTTCGATCACATACCCAACCCTCTTAGGACCCCACCCAACCCAACCCCCAAGCCCTATGCCGAACCCAAACCCCAACCTGATTGGGACGGACACGGACCTAACCTTCAACCCCTTTAGGTCCCCACCCGGCTCGACCCTTAACCCCCTATAGGTCCGAACTCCGAAGGACCCCTACACCAACCCCCTTGGTGCTGGACACAGACCCCACCCTTAACCTCTTTGGGTCCGAGCACAGACCCAAGTCCCAAACCCCTTGGGCCTGGACTCTAACCCAAACCCTAACCACTTTGGGTCCGGCCACGGACCCAACCCGCAACCCCCTTGGGTCCCCGCCTGACCCAACCCCCAATCGCCTTAGGTCCGGCCACGAACCCAACCCGCAACCCTCTACTTTGAATTATAATAAAAATAATAATATTATTATTATTTTTATTATAATTAATATTATTAATTAAAAAATTAATAAATTTGAAAAACAAATTAATATTAAAATTAAAAAAATATTAATTTTTGTATTATAAATTTTTATAGTATTTTTTATGAAAATAAAAAATATACCCACCATGTAGCGCAGGCGGCAGCCAGCTAGTATATATATAAAGGAAAATGATCTTGAATCATTCTCACGTACTCCATGTAATCATATTTTCTCCATACATGAAAACAACACTCTTAAAACATTATATTGACTTGGCCATAGATTGTTTTTTTACAGGTAATCCCATTTAGAATCATTCACCAAGAAAGCTCAGTGCAACTAAATTTATATGAATTTTTTTCCCAACTTGTATTGGATCATCATTTTTAAGTTTTTTTTTTTTTTTGGTCAAAAATAACATCTTGATGCAGCTCCTAGTTTTGGGTTATTTTACATATTTAAGTCAATTAAATTAAATATAAAACTTCTAAAAGACATCTTACTCAAAAAGAAATCAAGAGGTAACGTTTAATTACTATTTAATATAAAAAACATATAAATGAGACATTTCTTTTGTCCTTCATGTCTTGTTGTAAAAGAATATAAATTTATTCTAAAACTACTATAAAAATATATTTATTTTTATATCTTAATCTTATCTACCAATCCTTCCTATTTCTGTCTCTTCTATCTTGACAATTTGACAAAACACAATCTAAAAGTTGAACAGATCTATATTTCCCCTCCAACATGCATGAAAAAAAGATGCAATCCAGACGAAATTGAGTGGTTTAAGGCCATCCACGAGCAAGCATTAACCCAGCAATGTGATGAGATACAAGTTCACCAAATCCTGAATTTAAGAGAATGCTTTTCGTGATAAATATTGAAGTCTACTTCTGCAAGAAAGCAGGCAGAGGAACAAATTTCACAAAAATCGTACACCGTCTCATTTGTGCCCAAGGCCACCCCCAAAAGAAAAGGTAAAAAAAACACATAACCGCGAGTTGCATGTGAGGCCTAAAATCCAACGGTGTGGGACTTTTATGAAATCACTTCTTGGACTTGCTTTCAAATCAAGTTGCGTTAGTGAATAAGCAAAACAAATACAAGCTTTACAGGCAACTGGAACCTCCATTTGCACTCTCTGAGCTGCTTGAGCTTGAACTGTACCGAGCTATTATCATGTGTGATGTTATTCACGAAATCAAATGATCATACACAACAAAAAAAAAAAAAAATAGCTATAATAAATTAGACTGTCCACTGGTGCAATCTCTGCAGCCATTTAAGAATCTACCACTCCAAATAATTTACAGATTTGCTTGCGTTCTATCCAACTAAAGCTTTGCTTCTGCCAATCCAAACTGTGGAACAAAGTGATTAAAAGGTTAGGAAAGTAGGAACACAGGTACTAAAATGCTCGCAGAAATAGCAAATACCATTTAGTCAAACTATACCCTTAAACCATGTGAAGTTTGTACGTATTAGATAAATGTAGTAACAGTAATGCACCTTGCAAGAAATGAAACCCATCTCTCTCACATGCCAAATTTTATCAGTGAAAAATGCAGCTAATTCTTACATTCAAATTCACGTTCAAATCCAAAATAATTGTGGTGGTGGTGGTGGTGGTGAAGAAGAAATATGCATATTATTCAAAACTAACATGATTTTAGGCATTCTATTAAATCAGAAAATCACAGTAACACTGATGAAAAAAGGCACATCCTTCCATGCATTATATCACAAATTCCATAATGATTTTTTGCACTGATTTTCTTACTGGACCCGTGTTTGGTTCTTGTCATTAGAACAATGCGAGGCGACCAGACATCTCTTGCCTGCATTCTTAGCAAGCTATATACCAACCTTTACCGACATTGAAAAGACATCATAGAACAACACCCACCCCAAACAGCACATAGTAACCTCTTCCGTCCAGACTCCCAGGCAATCTCCAATCTGCCTATACTGTAAATCTCATACTCTAAATTGACATTAATTCTTTTCTTTCAGTGCATGTAGTCCATCCAAACTATGTATGTATAAACGCATGGCAGGAAGGCCCCCACACCCACCCCCCACCACCACTTTTTTTGTGGTAGATAACTACAGATTATATCAAACATTAAATTCTCACCAGCAAAGTATAGCGAGTTAAATTCAACAGAATGGAGTCCATATCAGAAACAAAAACCTATATCAATTAAAACCGTGTAATCTGCTGCACCATTGGAGAACCAGTTGATTGTGAAACCATCTGCTCTGAACTTGGTGAAGGTCTTATCAAGTGATTAGTAACAACTGGGTTGCCAAGCCCTTGTCTTAACATCTCTTTAGGATTGATATTATTTCCTTCAGACTGAGAGGACTCCATCAATGCACGAATCTGAACCAACATTGAGAGTGAAAGTAGAAGCTTCAGATAAGAGAGAAATATAGGGGAAAAAATATCTGGAGTTTATGGTTACCATATCAAGACGCTTCTTGTGGAGATCGCTAGGCAACTGCATATTTTAAACCCAGGGTCAAATTGGATCTCTTGAACTGTATTTTGCATAAAATATTAATGAATTTTTGCATGGTGGTACAAGAATGGCCAACATGATCACCTGTAGAGATGTGTGTGTGAGAGTGAGTTTTCGTGGGGGAAGACAGGACTGGCTAAAGGATTATATTGGTTTATTATAAAATCAACTGAAGTTCTAGAATAAAAAATTGAAAAGCTTCATAATTTTTATGATATTTTACACTTACTAAATTTTAGAAGTTCATAAAAAGAACTGTAGATAAAAAATTTTGGACTTCCATCAGATTCATCCAGCTTAGATTGTACTTCATCTTAATCAAGTTATTTGACATTGATAAAAAAAAAAAAGATATCATAATAACAAATATCCCAGCTACTTACAAGTCTTTTTTGGTGCTTCTGCTCTTCCGTTGAAAATCCAGGGATGGTTAAATGCCAGTTTTTCTCTACACAGTTTTCAAGCATCATACTCATCAAAAACTTGTTTTGCCTCACTCAAAAATAAGACAGCAAAAGCAAATTTACCAATATCGTTGTTATATTGATTTTATCAACTATAATGCATCATGTGCTATAACTATTTATTTATTATTTTTCTGCAATAGATAGAACCCTACAGCCACCATCAATGGTTAGATAGTCAGGGATTTAACGTTAGAAGTTAGTAGTTAGCAGGGTAGTGGGGACAGATTCCAAATTGTATGATCGATTGCATGATCATAACTGTATCCAAGGGGCCAAGGTAATTTCAGCTACTTCCAGTTTTTACACTCAAGTAATGTGATTTAAGCCAATGTTTCATCAACAACCTACCCTTTATATATGATGCATAAAGGATAACAAATCAAAATTAATCAGATTTTTTCACGATGATTAATTTTTAAAAGACAGTTTTAACTATAACATCCTTGGCAGAAACCTAAAGTTCAGTCAGCTGAACAAAAGCATTTTGCTACACATCTAAGCAAACATGCATCGTGACTTCTTGAATATAGATTAGAAGCCAAAAAAAAATGTGTTAAAAAACAAAAGCAGATTTGATAACAATGATGTCTGACAGATTAAATGAAACCAATGCTAAGCGTTACAGCAACTGGAGTTCACTCATTTCTTATCATGCATATTCCACAGCCACTTGTGCTGCTCCAATTTTTTAAATCAGATAGTCTACTATCATTATTGCTCTAATCCATAAGAGCATTTTATAAAATCAACGACTAAATATGTGCATCACATAACAGTAGTCTACTATATGTTGAAGCACGAACCTAAGTGAAGCATTATATCCTTGGACTCTAAAGTTGAAGATTTCCGATGCTTAGCCAAACTGCAAGCAAATGTGGTCACCTGCATTTTAGCAAAAATAAGTATCTAAATGAAAAATTTGAAAGAAAAGGATTTAATTCATCCTCCACGGATATTATTGCAGAATATTTGGTGGACAAGTTAGATGGTAAAAACATGATCATGTATGCAATTATTACTGATAAAAATACCATGATTTATGGGTTAACATTTCTCGGGATAGAACAAATCCAACTGAAAAGGCAAAAACTCCAAGCAATCTTTAATTTTTTATCCTATTCCTACATGATTTATAATTTATCCAAGCTTAATTTTATTTTTTCTCCTGAATGAACCTGATATACCACTAATCCATGAACAAAAGAAGAATACTTCTTCCACTAATATTAGGGTGTTTAGGACCATTAGAACAGAAAGAATAAACCAAGCAGGATTTGAGTAGTCTACATATCAAAATGAATGTATGTGTACCAGGCCACTGTTTTCATACCCCACCACAAAACCTGAGCAGTTGACCCAATCAAATTTCACCCTAAAGTGAGAGGCTGTACAAGAAAAGTTGAGCGATACAATGAAGAAAGTTATGCAGCAGAAGAATTACTGTGGAAGTTTTCATTCAAAAAATTAGGGAAATTGTGCATGCATTTATAGAGGTTCTCATAGAAGGTGACATTTGATGACATCGAAAACAAGCTTTTCATTTTTCTGATACTCAAACCATCAAGTTTTACATCAAACAAAGCTTCATAAGGGACCTTCATGCAACTAGGAAATTAAGAAGTATCAACACTAGAGAAGGTTTCAGTCTGATCATATTCCATTTCCCACTAAGGTTAATTTGGAGATAATATATCCTCCATCATTTTTGCAATAAGTGGACCCTCTCAACTTTTAACATGCAACCTCTTGTTTGCAAGTCAAAATGTTTTACCATTGCACCAGTCAATGGTCCTTCATACTTAACTACGAGTAAATTCTTTGTTGATTGGAATGAAGTCAAGGAAAGGATGACCAAAAGGGAAATTCTTCTGAAACCTACCATGGTTAAACTTTCGACAGTCTATAACAGTAAGATCTTCCTAAGTACATCTACAACCAAGCAACTGCAACAATTGAAAATCTAGAAAAATATCTGGTGCCTGCCCTGGCCTCACATTAGGCTACAATTACCACTTGCATTCAAGCCTTCATTAAAAGTAAAAACCTCACACTCAATCATGAACTCAATAGTAATATCCATATAAATGCAGAATAAAAAAAAAATGTGCAAGAATATAAACTTAAAATCTTATTGCAGTGAAACTTTGGTAAATAGAAGCACAAAAAAAACACAGAAACATGCCATGTGTGTGTGAGAGAGAGAGAGAGAAGGGGGGGGGCTACATCTTTATAACTGAAGGAATTCTTGTGCGCGTGGGTGCACTCACACACACACACACACACTCTTATGCAGAAAAATTTATATATGTTAGCAAGCCTCACAGAATCAATAAATTCGTCAGCAACTTCCAGAAAAAGTTCTTCAACATCAGGATCTAGCTTTCCATGTGAATCCACCTGAGTAACCAAAAGATGAACAATATGGCACATTTATCATGAAGAATTGGAAACCAAAAAAGAACGTGGTATAAAGCTAAAAGAAAAGGAACAGAGAAAACAAAGTGAAATGCTGGACAGACCTGTGAAACCAAGTCTTGTATCTTTCTCTTCCCAAGAAGTTGATTTGTTGCTTCTGTTCCTTGGCTTGAACTTCCCCCTGGTGTAGTTGTACCAGATGCTGTTGCATCTGGCTGTGATCCTGTCAAACTAAGAGATTTCTGGCCTGTGGGTCCTGGCATCCTTGGAGATTGCTGTTGTTGTTGATGTTGTTGCTGCTGCTGATGCAGAGGCACTTGTTGCAATTGTTGCTGTTGCTGTTGCTGTTGCTGCTGCTGCTGCTGCTGCTGCTGCTGCTGCTGCTGCAGTTGCTGTTGCTGTTGCTGTAGTAGTTGCTGCTTCTGCTGATGAAGTTGTTGGTGTCCCATTTGGGGCTGCTGCTGTACCAGTTGGGATAACTGTTGTGCCATCAAATTCTGGTGCTGACCAGATGAAGCCAATTGCTGCTGCATGAGAGCCTGTGATCGCCTCTGTTGAAGATGGAACGAAGGCGAGGCAGAACCAGACATTGTTGGCATTTGCTTCAACCACTGTTGCTGTGACAGAGAGTTCTGCATCATAGTTGGCTGTGCATTCTGAGCCAGCCCTGACATCTGAGGATTCATATATGCCATTGATGGTGTCCTTTGTAGGCTTTGAACCTGCAGTTTCAGGGAGATGATCATGCACACAATCAAATGTAATGCAAATGATTGCAAAAGTTTCACGTTCCAACAACAAAACTAAAAGTAGAATGATCAGTTGACATTTTTCCGTGCTTACTGAAAAACAAAGGATAGAATACTTGATCACAGAAAAGAAGATTGCTTGATTCTAGGAAAGCCCAATGGCTACAATTAGCAGTAATGTGCTGATGTATTCACTCAGCGCTCAAATTAAAAAAATAATAAAAATAAAAATAAGCAATTCATCAAAAGAGGCATGTGCTTATCCACATGTAAGTGCAAGAACCAAATAACATGAGAATGCACATTGCTTCTCACAATCACTCCATTTATGCTTATCAAATATAATTGCAGAACTACAAACGATGACAAATACTAAAACAAAATTGCAAAAGCATTAGAGAGAGCTAAGGTTGGAAAACCACCCTTTATAACAAAACACCACTCATACAATATGGTTCTTCAGAGAAATGGGACTTGCTAGCAAAAACCAGACAAACAAATTTTGACTAATAACCTCATTTTTAATTAAAAAACTTGAGCCCAAGCTTTACAGAAACTAGAGTCACCAAATCCAGTTACCAGAAAGATAAGAAGGCAATGTGATCAGAGAAAACTCAAACCTGAGAGGTGAGCAGATTTTGTTGCACAAGTTGCTGCCTCATTGACCCTACATTTATTCGCTGTTGAGCATATGTGAGTGCCCCATTAGGTCTTATTTGTGAACCCATATTTAGTGATCCCATCACTCCCATTGCTTGTATCCCCTGCAAAGACTGGCCCGGAGAATTACCAGGATGGAACTGAGACCCTTGAACTAACCCAGCTTTCTGCCTTGGCTACATCCAAGAGTGCACTTATTTTAGAAAAAAATAGCTACTATGATCATTAAATTATTTTGCTAGCTCAATCACAAATGCGTTGCATAATGAGCATGAGACTGAACCAACAGATTCTATTGATCCAATCAACTATTCAATCATGTAATGATTAAAGAAGAAGCACACCATTTTTTGAGATTATTCATTCAGCTCAGAAATCCCATATAATTGGATATCCTTTTAAAAATATAAGTACTTAAACTGTGAGATACTGTCAATTGATTATCACACAGAAATGACTTTTCTATACCTTTGTAAAACTTTCAAGTAATTTATCACTTTTGAGTAGTGCAATAAATAGATTTCATACCCCAAATAGCAATAATTTATAAATTGATTGACACTAGCACAATCCAAAAATTCTTACTAAGGCTAACAATTTTTTTCAAAAGCACAGATTACACTAACAGTACAAGCCAATTAACCAAAAACAGCAACTTTGTAAACAAAACACTATAACTTTGAGAACTTTAAAGGAATCAAAAACATACCGAAGACAGCAACTGTGAGGGCAAGTTCAACTGAGCGGCGGCGGCAGCTGTCCCGGTCAACATAGGAAGGTGCCCAGTTTGGCCGAGAAGTGCTGAGCGAGACGAATTTGCCCCACCCAGTTGTTGATTCTGCTGTGAATTCGGTTGAATTGAAGCAGACCCGCCAAAATTCATCTGCCCATACAGGCCCTGCTGCTGCTGCTGCTGCTGTTGCTGCCTCAAAACGCCACCGTATTGGTTCGGTTGCTGTTGGTTAATTTGACTCAAGCGCGACATAGAAGGAGATCTTTGAAGGGTTTGTTGGATTTGATATCCTGACATTGCTGTGACATTATGCTGCTGCTGCTGCTGCTGCTGCTGCGACGGGAGAGAAGGTGAAGCAGGGATTTGGGAGTGTTCAAGTGAAGAAGAGGAAGAGATTTGTGTGTTTTGAGGTAAATTGGATACGTTTGGTGTTTGTATCTGTGTTAAGGTTGTCGTGTTAGTGTTCATTAAGGTTGCTGCTTGTGACGATGGGTCTATTACTGTATTCTGAGAAGGGAGAGGTTTAGGCGAAGCGGCTGCATTTTCTGCCATGGATTGGAAAAAGATTATGGGTTTTTTTTAATTCTACTTAAAAATCCATTCTTTTCGATGAATTCCGTGATTCTAGTCTGGGTCTCTTTCTTTTTGCAGAGCTTGTAGAGAGAGAGTTGATGGGGAGAGGGAGAGAGGGAGAGAAGAAGACGATTACTCGGTCTAGCTGATAAGCAGAGGGAATGATGCATATGGGGGATCTAGGCCATACACGTAGGAGACGCATGGGATGCTCGAGTGATCATATAGACTGTATGCTGTACACGTGTACAAATGGGAAGCGGGGGTCAAAAGACTTTTGGTAGTCAAAACATGTGGCTTGATTAGATTGAAGAGTGACTTAATTAATGAAAAGTCAATCATAAGAATAAGCAATTGGTAAAGTAGTAAATACACTATACATTTGGTTTTTTTTTTTTTTTTTTAAAATGAGGTAAAAATTTCGGGAAAATAATATAGTTTTGAAAAATAGTTTTGTTTGAACATAATATTAATTTTGTACAAAATTACATTATGTTTTTTTAATATCAATTATGTACCAACCGTTATTGAGAATAACAGTGATGGAGTTATATTTTTTGTTTTTCAAAATAATTAATTTTTTTAAAATAATCAATCATTTCAAAGTTAACTCAAAATTTTATAAAAATTCAATGACTAAAAGATAAGATTTAATGGCTAAAAAATAAAGTAACATTGCAAGGAAGGGAAATGAGGAAAGAAAAAATAAAAAGAAAAAAATAAATCACTGCTGACACACCAGGGATCCCTTATGACACAATCAATACAGTTAGAAAAATCTTGATAACATAATTTTAACTATATCTTAGAAAATCATTAAAAGAGATCGTAATTAACTTTAAATTAACTCCAAACAAAACCTCTAAAAATTAGAACTACATGTTATGGTTTATCAATGTGTAATTAGAATCATCTCATCGAGATCTTTATAACGGTACTGGGTATGTCGAAAATTGAGTTTCGGTGTATCCCTAGTAACCCATTCTTTTTTGGGCATTACATCTTTAATTTTATTTACTGGTCATTGAATCTTCATAAAAATTTAAATTGGCTTTTATAGCTGTTAATTAATTTAGTTTAAAAATAACTTTTGAAACAACTACTATTTTTAATAGCGGTTGTATTTAAGTTATACTATTTTTCAAATACTTTTCTAACAAGTATTATTTTCTCAAAATTTTTATTAAATTGTGTTAGAATTACAAAAGACCCATACATTTGCTTTAAGGGTGATCATTTTCAGTTCAGTTCGGTTTTTATCAAAAAAAAGTATCCAAACCGAATTTTTAAAAAAAAACTGAAACCAGTTCAAACCAACCAGTTTCAGTTCGGTTTAGTTTGGCCTGGTTTTTCAGGACAAAAACCAGTTCAAACCGGTTTGGCTCTGTTTTTCGGTTTGGTTTAGTTTTGCTCGGTTTTTTTCTGATTTGGGTTCGGTTCGGTTTTTTCGGTTTCAGACTTATAAAACCAAAACCGAACCGAACTGGTCGATTTTTTCAAAATTTTAATCGATTTAATCAGTTTTTTTATCGGTTCGATTTTTTTAGTTATTGTTTTTCAGTTTTCTTGATTTTTTTTCTCACCCTTAATTTGCTCCTTGTTTAACCTAATATGACAGTAACTAGTCAGTGCATTGTATTTCTTAGGAGTGAGTGCTAAACCTTTTTCTTTAACCGAAGAAAGAAGAGTGAGGGGTAAGTGCCACCTTCTAATGGCTAATAAGTACTCTCTGCACAGGAGTACTTAAAAAGAAAAAAATAAAAATTATATTCAGCGTTTTAAAATGTGATTTTTTTTTTCGTTTTTTCTCTGTATTTTAAAAAATTATATTTAAAATTATTAACCACCTTAAAATTAAAAACAATATAAAAAATAAATTTATCATCATAAATAATACAAAATAAATACACAAATTACATGTTGATCCAATATACACAGATTTGGGTTCTTCTTTTGTACGATTTCTTCCCCCTGAGACTTTTCTTCTTTTCTTTTCTGTGCAAATACAAATTTGTAAGTTCCATCCTATTTTTGCTAGATCTGGATTGGCAATATCACTAGTAAATCAAAATAAAATTAGGTGGTTTAAACAATTGGAGATCTTTAAGTTTTTTAATGCAAAGAACACAAAAGGAATCCCTCAAGGTAATACTCAAGGGATGGGGAATTATCAATGTTAGTGACAAAGGTATTTTTTGCCAGAGAGGGTTGTTTAGTTAATGCCTGTTTGTTGACGATTGTAGTAGAGGTAATGGTTTAAAATGTTTTTTTGTTTAGAAATATATTAAAATAAAAAAAAATTTATTCTTTTAAAATTATTTTTGACATCAACACATCAAAACAATTTAAAAATATAAATAACAATTCATTTTAAACAAGAAAAAAAATTAAAAATTTTTAGAACGCGGTTTACATTATGTTTCCAAAAACTTTATTAAGATACAAAGAGGAAGGATGCCTAGTAGAAAATACCTAATTAAAAGTATATCAAACACCAAGAAAGCTGTTGTTTGCTAAGAGGAAGATTTTTGGAGCAGATAAGGAAAAAGCCTTTCAATCTATCAATAATTAGAGTGATTATTTAGAAGCTTCCTTTAACAATTAGATTAGGATTAGAGAAATAATTCAATTCAAGGAAGACTATCTTGTTTTGTTTATTTTCTTAATAAATTTGTTGATGATGGTGAATAAACAGAAGATGATGGATGTGTATAGAGAAATGTTGATAATGTATTCATTGTTTAGAAATTGAAAATTTAAAAAGAAGAAGAAATGAACTGCTGTGGCTAGGGGTTTTTTTTTTTTCAATGGCAAAGCTGTAATATTAATATTATAAAGGTTTTTTAGTCATTAAATGAAATATAATGATAACTCTATAAATAATCTGATATTTTTTGTTAATTTTTTTTTGTGGGATGTAAAGTGCTATAAAATCATTAAAGTTTAGTATGTAAAGTGTAATTTCTCAAAACATAGAATCAAAATTTAAAAAAAAAAAAAACAATCAAACTATAAGGAATTGTTTGATTTTGGGTCATTAGAGATTTGTCCACTACCTTTCTTTAAAACTTCTCTCATGATTTTTTTGTTCTTCAATCGGTCATTCAAAATTAAATTTTTTTTTAATAATTTTTCATACATTTAAAATTTTTAATAAATTCTTTAATATTTGAACTAAAAAAATTAAAAAAAGCTTGCTTTTTTAATCATTAAGCAAACTTCTTTGATTTTTTTTATTCCTCTTTATACAATATTTCAAACTTTTTTATGCATGGCCTTGACTAGTGGTGGAGGCAGGGAGGCCCCTGCAAGGAAAATTTTCTCCAGCCCCTCCCTTAAAACAAAGTCTCAGAAAGAAAATCCTCCCCTGTAACATTATTTAATTTAGCCCCCTTGATTTTTTTTTCTTGCTCCGCCCCTGGCCTTGACATTAATCACTTTGCTTATAAGGATATAATATGTTATGCAATTGTTATGCATTTGAGCCAAAACCTTATAACACAACTATTAATGCTTATATGTTATTGATGGTGCAATAAAAAAAAAACCTTTTGTTGTCGATTGGGTCCCAAATGAATAAGACATGCCCCTTAATACGTGTCTTATGTATTTAGCTTTTTTTTATTTGACCATGTAAAATATGCAATCCTCATAAATAATGAATAAAACTCAACCCAGATTATTATGAAAATCTAATGGTTATTGAAAAAAACAAAAATAATTCAATGGCTAAAAGAATAAATGACAGGGCATATAAAACAAGGAACGAGAGAAAAGATAAAATAAAATAAAATAAAGAAAGAATATGATATTGAGGTCACACTCGAGCTTTGATAACAACACCCCTAATACCATAAAAAAAAATCTTTACAAGATCAATTTTTAGATACCTTAGAAGGCCACCATTGAATGCTAGAGTGGTTAACACAAGAAACCCAAAGGTGACGAGTGACTCACTCGCTGGCCATTTAGGCTTAGCCCAAACAGTTAGAAACACGCCATTTTAGGTCCTATCTCGATCTTGACTTACCTTGGTTTATCTAATCTAGCCACGACACATATCGCTATGTATTTTTTAAGTTTTCAGGAGTCAAAAACACAAACTTTCTATGTTCATTTTTTTTCTATGCACGCATTACTTTTTCTATGTAGTGGAAGCTCACTTTTCTAGCCAATGATTATTTTCATAGTATTGTAACTAGCTAGCATCTTCGTAAATGGCATGCATAGCATAACAACCCTTGATTTTCTAGGAAAATATTGTCACCAACATCTCCACCATTAACAAGTATAACTTATCATCTGATTACCTAATTTTCTAAAAAAAATTATCCTCATGCATGAAGATAAGTTCAAGAACTAAGTGTATAGATATCCAGTCATAGGCAAGATACGAAAGTACTCGGCTCTATATATAAACTTCATACATAGACTTTAAGAGACAAAAATAGTTTCACACGAGGATTTTTTTTCCTCACTCCCTACCATTTTATTTTATTTTCTTTTTCTACACTTACTAGCTTATGCATTATAGTGTTTCTTGTACCCACAAAAGATTTGTTTTTTAAGAACAACTCAAGCCAAAGATAAAAACATACATTCAAGACCAACTATCAACCCAAGTTGCAGTCATGAAGCCTATATCCAAAAGCTAGTTCATTCTTTTTCACTCATCACCCAAAGTTCTTTCAATGACTAATAAAACTTTAGGACAGAAAGAATAATTTATCTCTTTACCACAAAAACTATAGCTCTTCTAGATCTTCCATAGTTCAAGTAAATCTATGCTCTAATTCTTTTATATTCTCGTTAAGTGATGGAAAAGAGTTCAGTAATATTCTTTTTAGCTGGAATACTAGTGTTGAAATGAGAAATAAGTTGAACACATAGATCTTAAAGGTTAATAATCCAGATTTTTTTTTTGTCTTTCTCATTCAAGTATTTCTTGTTGATGGACTAAAAGAATGTGAAGTTGTTCTCACAAATCTAAAACAACATAGTTGAACTCATTGCCACTAAAGCTCTAATTAGTAAAGTTTATAATTGCTTTTGATATGGACACCTATATACTCTCCTTAAAAAAATCACCTTAATAAAAAAAGATACAATGTAGAACCATATTTGAGTAGAAAAAGCAAGTGTCATCAGATAAGGACACACTTGTTTTCAAATATCAGAATCTTTACATTACCATTAGTCTCTTACTGGGACATCTAAAAGGAGCATCAAATGGTCTATTCGGGATTATCTAACATTCCCTGAGCTCCCAACCTTTTTTCTTACCACCAATGTTATCAAAAACGTGTTTTGACTTGTAAAATCATATGATTTTACGAGTCAAAACATATAAAACGTGTAAAATCAGGTTAAAAACTCGAAAACTAGTACAATGATCAAACCCGATTAGACTCGCTTAAAATCGGACCGATTTCACCGTAAAAATTAAATAAATTGTTAAGTGCTGAGTCAGCACTCTCTTTTCCCCATGAGTCTCCACTCCCCCGCCCAACACTCCACCCACCCCCTTTCCCCTTTCCCCAAATCACCAGCAGATTAAGAAATCAACCCGACCCTAACAGATTAACACCAGCAGCACAACTGGTTCCACTCTTTACCAGCAGCGCCTTTGATCTGAATCTAATTATCTCCACTCTTCACTATTCACTCTCCACTCTCTCAGCTGGTTTTGCTTACTACCGAGATCCGGAACGTTTTTGGCTAAAAGAAGGTAAGAATTTATTCCTAAGTTTCGTTTTGATCTTAAATTCTCAAGTCTCAACTCTCAATCTAGTAAGGTTAACACCAGCAACGCAGCTTCCACAACTTCCACTTTCTCTCTCTCTCTCAAAACACCCATTTTTTGCCTTACTTTGTTTTCCTCAAATCTGATATTCTGATTGTCTTCAGACTCTCCACATTCCAATTTAATGGACTTTCGTAGATTATTCCAAGCAGGGAGAGTTCAATTAATCTATGAACATGGACGCATCCTTAGTTCCTTACTTTAGCTGGGGTTACTGCAGCAATATACTCTGCCTCAGTTGTTGCCTTCTCAAATTTGGTTGTTGTTGTTATTTGGCCAACTTAGACAACAATTGTCATTTATGAGACTGTACGGAAGGTTTGTCACCATTGGTCCCTTGCCTGCAGTAAAACAGCATTGTGGGTTGTATTTCTTTCTTTCTTCGTTTCCCAGTTTTTTTTATTTTATTATAATAATGCTTATGTATCCAATTATCTAGAGTATTATTTGGGTGAGTTCATTTTCCTTTTAAATTGTTGAGAACA
>Ga0325410_1001278_pt1 | contig 27792 bp, 25 predicted proteins | sample PopdelMetagenome_16_FD_206182 | JGI IMG/M metagenome (GOLD analysis project Ga0325410, IMG submission 206182) | Populus deltoides microbial communities from Bellville, Georgia, United States - Xylem-PdIQD-R3 | ecosystem: Host-associated > Plants > Phyllosphere > Stem > Wood/Secondary xylem...
TATCTTTCTTCTTTTCGTAAATACTTTTCTTTCAAACACTTTCACATTTGCATCTATCACAGGTAGCAGACGATCGTGTTAGCCAAAATAGGAAGGATTCTAACGAGTATTCAAGGGGGTTCTCTCCTGGTTCTGATGTTCGTGTGGACGATGAGTTGAGAGACCCTGATTATTACCATGGTGAAGATCAATTTGAAATAAACAATCCATAAGATGATCCCAGGAATCCGGCTGTCATTGCTAGCAATGTTGGCGATAATGTTGGAGATATTGCTGGTATGGGATCTCATATTCTTGGCTTCTATGCCGAATCATCCATCATTCGATGCCTTTGTTGTTTTTTCATCTCTTCTTTTGGAATCCGCCATGAATTTACTGCCATGTCGATCCAATCAATGAAAATGCTGGCGGAATTGCTGAGATGGCTGGCATGAGTCGCCACATTCATGAGAGGACGGATGCCCTGAATGTATCTGACAACACTGCTACTACCGTTGGAAGGGGATTTGCTATTGGATCTGATGCCACTGATGATGTCTTTGGCTATATATTTTCTATCATTTTTATTTTTATTTATTTTTACTAAAACCTCTTTCTTTAAAATTTAGAAATTTATATTTTCTCAAATCGCGACTAATATATTTGTTTTAGCTGGTCAATCCTATCCCTTCTCAAATCCCAACCGATTCTCTCTCCCGCCTTTTTTTTTTCCTCTGGGAAACAAAATCAAAAGATGGTTAAAACAAAAGGAACCTAAAAAAACAACCTTGTAAAATGGACCTTAAAACAATCAAACTCACAAGAGTTCTCCTCAAAAACACCAACGATCCTAAGATTTCATGGTATCTTTTCAAGCGCATTCTCTCCTTACCAGTCACCCAACAATGTCCTCAATCTATTCCCATCATTACCCGCATCCTCATTCGCGCCAAAATGCTTAACGAACTCGATGATTTACCCCAACTTCTCATTGCCTCACAGCCTCAAGAAACCTTGCATACTTCTCTTGTATCATTCATAACAGTTTTAGCGAAATCGGGTCTTTTTGGTAAGGCCATTTCGCAATTTAAATCGTTGCGTTTTCGATTCCCTGAAAACCCACCTATCTATTTGTATAATGTTCTCCTTAGATCATGTACTAAAGAGGGCCGTGTAGATTGTGTTTCTTGGTTGTGTAAAGATATGGTGGCTTCTGGGGTATCTCCAGAGACTTATACTTTCAATGTTTTGATTGGTATGCTTTGTGATTCGGGTTGTTTGGATGATGCTCGAGAGTTGTTTGATAAAATGCCGGAGAAAGGTTGTGAACCGAATGAGTACAGTTTTGGAATTTTGGTTCGTGGGTATTGTAGAGCTGGGTTTACTAGTAAAGGCTTGGAGCTTTTGGGTGAAATGAGGAGATTAGGGTTTTTCCCCAATAAGGTTGTTTATAATACTCTGATTTCGAGTTTTTGTAAGGAAGGTAAAACTGATGATGCTGAAAAATTGGTGGATGAGATGAGGAAGGATGGGTTGTCTCCAGATGTGGTGACTTTCAATGCTAGGATATCGGCTTTGTGTAGTTCTGGGAAGGTTCTTGAAGCTTCAAGAATTTTTAGGGATATGCAAATTGATGAAGTGCTAGGGCTTCCTCAGCCTAATATTATTACGTATAATTTAATGCTTGGGGGGTTTTGCAAGGAAGGAATGTTGGAAGAAGCTAGGGCCTTGTTTGAGAAAATGAAAGCAAGTGAAAATTTAATGAATAGAGAGAGTTACAATATTTGGTTGCTGGGTTTGGTCAGGATTGGGAAGCTCTTGGAGGCTCAGTTAGTTCTTAAAGAAATGGTGGATATGGGCATGGAGCCTAATGTATACTCATATAATATTGTGATGGATGGGCTCTGCAAGAATGGGATGCTCTTTGATGCAAGAATGCTGATGCGTTTAATGACAAGCAGCGGTGTTTTGCCTGATACGGTAACTTACACCACTTTACTTCATGGGTACTGTCATACAGGGAAGGTATCTGAAGCTAACAATGTTTTGCGTGAGATGATGAGGGATGGCTGCTCCCCGAATAATTATACTTGCAACATTTTGTTGTACAGTCTGTGGAAGGAGGGGAGAATATCAGAAGCGGAAGAGTTGCTGCAAAAGATGAATGAGAAAGGTTACGTCATCGATACAGTGACATGCAATATTGTGATTGATGGTCTATGTAACAATGGGAAGTTAGACAAAGCAATTGAAATAGTAAATGGGATGTGGACTCATGGAAGTGCTGCTCTTGGTAACTTGGGGAACTCATATATCGGCCTTGTTGATGATAGTGATAGCAGGAAAAAATGCATGCCTGATTTAATCTCATATTCAACCATAATTAGTGGTTTATGCAAGGCTGGGAGGGTTGGTGAAGCTAAAAAGAAGTTCATTGAGATGATGGGGAAAAACCTGCAGCCTGATTCAGCTATTTACGATGTGTTCATACATAGCTTCTGCAAAGAGGGTAAGATATCATCTGCATTTCGAGTACTCAAAGACATGGAGAAAAAAGGATGCAACAAGACCCTGCAAACTTATAATTCATTGATCATGGGCTTAGGGAGTAAAAACCAAATATTTGAAATTTATGGATTGATAGATGAGATGAGAGAAAGAGGGGTTTCTCCTGATGTCTCAATATACAATAATGTGCTTAGCTCTCTATGTGAAGGGGGAAGGGTTAAAGATGCCCCTTCTGTTTTGGATGAGATGCTGCAAAAGGGCATTTCTCCGAATATTTCATCCTTCAGTGTACTAATTAAAGCTTTTTGCAAGGCTTGTGATTTTAGTGCAGTGGATGAGATATTCGAGATTGCTCTGAATGTTTGTGGCCACAAGGAGGCCCTTTACAGTTTAACATTCAATGAGTTACTTGTTGGAGGTGAAGTTGTCAAAGCTAAAGAGCTGTTTGAAACTGCCTTAGATAGATCTTTTGATGTGGGGAATTTTCTCTACAAGAATCTCATTGACCATCTCTGTAAAGATGAGAAGTTGGATGATGCTAGTGGCATTCTACACAAGTTGATTGACAAAGGATACTGGTTCGATCCTGCATCATTCATGCCTGTGATTGATGGTCTTGGTAAAAGAGGAAACAAGCATGAGGCTGATGAACTTGCAGAGAAAATGATGGAAATGGCTTCAGAAGGTAAGGTAAAAAATAAGGTCCATCGAAATGCGAGGAGTTCCATCCAAGGGAAGAAGAATAAGGATGGTGAAAGTGAATGGCAGACCATATTGCACAGGTATGCTGATAAAGAATTATTTACTTTTCTTGTTTGACCTTATTTATTTATTTAACCAAAATTTGGATTGGGCTGGTTTTATCAACCATATTTACCATTGTGGGAAAATCATTGAACTGCTTTTTGATGAAATGCCCTGTAAGTTTCTGATTGAGGAAGTAAGATGTATAAAAGTCAGATTCTGATCATATCATGTACACGTATTAGTTATTGAATAATACATCTGGATGACTGGATGAAATGTAAACTGATCTTGACTCTTGAAGTCAGATTCTGATTACCTGCAAGCATTTCCAATTTTTGGTTATCCGTTCACTTACTTTTCTATTCTCACCATGATATATCATCTTACTGATTCGTTTCACAGAGATGATGGCAGTGGAATTGCACTGAAAGCTCTTAAGCGTGTACAGAGAGGCTTGGATCAGGGAAGCATATCAAGTTTGGAACCCCAGAAAGATGACTTCCTTGATTACTGGGAAGGTAGTCGTTAAATGATTTGGATCATTGGAACTGAAGCTGAAATTTCCTGGGCAAAAACTGAACATCTGATGTGTGGCTTGATGGTATGTTTGATGCCAAACCTGAGGCTGCGGAAATGATGCTGATCTGTTCATTAGTGCTTTTGCAGTGGACACAGTATTGTTGAACTAAAATTTCTCTTTAATGCAAGAACCAATCAGCCTAATGATAAGTTAAGAGCCCGTACAAGAGTTCTGCAGAGGTCCACGCATCATCAGATTGGAATTGCAGAAACTACTTGGTAGAGAGTGAGAGCCCGCCTTGGATTTCTTCATAGCCCTTTCCTTCATCAGTCTTAATGTTAGTTATATCCATAGTTTTGGCTGCTTCTTGTTCTTCTCTTGTAGATGTTGGAGGTAACTGCTAATATGGTAGTTGTTTCACTTGCTAAGTTACTATGGGAATGAGGATGTCTCCTCCCTCATGCGGGCATACTGGAGGCACCAAAACAGCTATTATAGTTACTGGATAGAATATATGATGGAGTGCTGAGCCTCCATGTGGAATGAGATGCATTTTTGTTACTTTCAGATGAATAAATGGTCTCTCTTAAGGTCCTTTTTTGGCACAAAAAGGGCAAGTGAAATGTAAGTGTACATTCAGTGTCTTGCAGTTCAATAAGAATATTGAAGGTAAGAGCAGGCTTAAAATTTTTTTATGCCAGGTCCAAAGAACGGTGACTACTAGTGGATTATGGTGACCAAAAAAGCCCCACAAAAACCAACTCCATGCCCAAAGAAAAAAAAGAAGAAGAGAGAGACTGTACGCAGGAAATATACTGCTTGCAAGGCCTCTTTCCTTGCTGGATCCACAAACTACGTTGGGAACATCTTTGCTAATATGAGAATCATTAAACTTTCAAGCAATGAGTCTGCTCCCTGGAATAGATTTCAATTAGGAGACATGCATAGATCTAATGGCAAGCAAAACCAAGCCAAGTACATAACCTTTTGACACAAGATACTCATTTCCATTGTAGAAATTCAATCCTACTGATATTATTTACATGATGTATGGGCAATCGAAAGGCTTACTTTGAACCAATGATTTAAATATATCCTTATTTCCTCTAAATAGCCATTGAACTGTAAAATAAGATTCAATGGCTGCAATGCTAAATGCAAACATGAAACTGGAAAGAATTGCTTACAGAATCCAAGCCATTTCAAAAGCTACAAGATGCAGGGCAAGCAAGCCAAGAGTCACCACAGAAGAAAAATTACACTGTTAATCTTAAATGCCATGATCTATTAGAATTTAGAAACTTGCTGTGGCTTTAGAATGGCACTCCAGTTCCCAATGAACTTCCCAGATGTGGCCCTCTAGATTCCAATGAACTTCCCAGATGTGGTTGAGCAGGTTGATGAAGGGATATTTTGATTGTATGGATCTCAGAAAATTTATAGACATCTCTACACTCCTCAAGGTCAGCATCACATGTCAAAAGAACCCACTCTTGATCGTCGTCCAAATACTTGAGATCAATTCCAGAAATATCGTCTAAATTGAAACGCCTTGCAGTCTCTTGTTGCAAGTCCCTGAAACCCCAGTTTGGTTGCAAGGTGAACCGGATTTTGTCTGCTCCAAAAGTCGCCTTCACTCTAAAGCCACCCCCATCACGTATAACGCGACTACTGCTTTTTGGGAGGGGCGGCAGAGTCTTTGGACTTGGAAGGTCACCAAATGTTTTGTGGCTTTGAGATCTTACGAGAAGCTTTGTTTCGTCACGATTCAAGGCATGCAGCTCCGCATCACTGTGTGTTCTCTTGAGCACATCACCATGGCCCTCTACCATTAATGGATCCCCGCTAACTGAGCCATTATTGGTGGTTGTGTCCTGCTTTACCCCAATGGAACAGCAGATACTCGATCCAGAACTGTGACTACATGATGAGGAGGGGGATTTTAAAGCACTAGGTGCAGCACTAAATATGCCACTCTCAGGTTGAGGGTTTAACTGCTTGAAATTTTCATCTGTCTTGGTTGATGGAAGACCACCATTACCAGAAAGATTTGGAGAGGTCAATTCTGGGAAAGTTGCGTAGAAGGAACCCATTTGAATGGCGCCCTCAGCACCTTGTACCGAGTCAATCACTAGTTGAAGTTTCTTCAATGAATGGCCAACCTTCTTAATCTTTCGAGAGGGCCAACGGGTGATGCCATGTTGCCTGCATATTCTTTTCAGAGTGGTGGGGCACACTGCATTAGTAATAAACTAGATCAGCAACAGGCACCACTCTGGCTGTAGCCTATCCACTGAATAGATAGAAAGAATCAACATGGTATTTTTCTGAAATAAAAAAAAGTCAGATCGTGCAAATAAGGGCATAGCAGACTCATCCAATGAAAGACACGAGCTGCAGATATCAAGAAGCAAAAGATGGTATGCCAAGCTAGTAAATGTTCAACATTATGTAGAGAGAATATAAGAGAATCAAGTAGGTAAAGTAAAGTTTGGTGACAAATTCAAGAGACTAAAAGAACTGCACATTGTCAAGAAGGCTCATTCTGTGATTACTTTCTAGATGCAATTCATTTCTCCAAGTATCAGTCAGGTCTGGCATGTGTGCATAAAATCATTTTCATCATCCTGTGGCCTCAAGTAACAACAGCATGAACATATGAGCACCAAACGCAGAGACAAGAGGCTAAAGAAATTCTCTTAATGAGGCTGCTGCCTCTCTTAATAAGCAATAACCAATTCCAGAAAATAATGTCAAACTCTTAAAATAGATGAGAACAGTAGGCTACTCATAATCAGAAAGTCTGAACGATTGAACTCTATGCAAACATACTGTGTAGTCAAGCTTCCAGGTGGATATGCTAAGAAGGTCTCCATTAAATCTAAGACTTCGTTGATGAAGAAAGGCTTTAAGTTCTTTATTAGATATTTTTTGCTTGCTCAGTGCGTAATATTTACTTGAATCAAACAGTGGAAGAAAAATATGGTATTTCCTATTGTAGTAAATAGTCTCCTACCGCCTATACTCTTCGCAGCATCTTTAAGGCTTCCTGCAAAGTGCTGTCGAAGAACTTCCAAGCTGATTGTCTTCTCTGTCTTGGTCCGTCTCTTGTCACCAAATTTTATGCTGCCTAATGAGTGGCGCCCAGCAGAAGATGAATCTGTGCCAGCTTCGATACTGCTTTTGGGTCCAGAATTTTGCTGAAATTGCCCGAACGCTGGAAACGCCTGTTTGTGGTACATATCGTCCTGAGTCCTACCCCATTGAGATTTTACCTTGAACTCTTCTCTAGGTTCCTCTTTTGTATGGTCCCATGAGACAGAGACACCTTTACCTTTCTGCTGAGCCTCCACCGTACGGGCAATCCAGGATGACTCTGCTTTAGAGGAATCTTTGAACAATGAAGATGCAAATTTCTGAGATTCATCTTTATGAAATCTCTCATCTGAAGCAACTACCATTTTCTTGTTGACTGTTTCCTCAAGCTCCTTGTCCATGATAACATGCCAACTCTGACAGGCCTGTTGTACGGTGATAGGCAATATGTCCCACATTTGTTTTTGTTCTTCAGTGTTACGGCAATCCTTTGGCAAGAATAACTCCAAGACAAAATCAGCCGATCCAGCATAGGAGCTTTGTAGTGGAATGGCTATGGCAGCATGCAACCCAAACATTTTAGCATGGTGAGAGAGTGGATAATCTGTCTTGCTAAAGGCTGCTACGTCAGTTGAAAGACACTGTTTGTTTGTTGCGAATGCTCTTCCAACAATCCCCTGACCAAAGGAGAGGTATTGCTCGGAACAAGCCATATAGAATCCCCAGTCGTCTCTCTCAGCTACAAAGTAAGCAGAATTCACCAAAGAAATCAAATAAGAATAGCTCTCATCAAAATGCCGGCATCCACCTTTACCTTCCCGGAAACATGGGGCCCACGCTAAGGCTAAAGGTAATCCATGTGCCTTGCACACAGACTCCAAAATCTTTGATATCTCAGGAGCTGCCGCTTGGCAAACTTCTTTGCAAACCTGTGCAAAAAAAAAAAAAAAAAAAAAAAACATGCATGTGTTATCAGTCATTAAACATAAATTTTAAACTTTTAAGTCTCTAGTGCTTGGAATACATCATCCACTCGCCTTCAGACTTGGAGGGCAGAAGTACTCTTGCGAACTCCTAAGATCAACAGCCTGCATGTCAATATGCTTATTAGACAGGAAAAGAGGCAGGATAAGTTGTGGTTCAAAGGTAGGATAAGTTATATTATGAATAAACCAATGGCTATTGGGGCTTTTGAAAGGTTTCTCAATATAAAATTATTTTATAACAGAAAGTCAATGAAAAAGGGTTTTTTTATATATATATATATATATATATATAAAAATGAACAAAATGCTCATGACGCATGATAGATAAGTGCATGTTCAAGCTTCAAACATTCCCACTGGTGTCTCTAAATGAAGAAAGGTTCTCAGATGGGCACATTAATTGGTTAGATATAACAGATCATAACAAGTGTTCATATGCTAATCTCCATTGTTCTGTGAACAAAACCAACAATTATAGATGTGATATATATAAGAACAAGAAGATGAAGAAGAAAAAGAAACAGACCTCGAGAGCTTTGCAGACATTTTCTAGGTCTGGACGATAACTGATGTCTCGAGTGGTCGTTACGACCTCAATAACCCCCAAACAAGTCCTGCTGCCCTGTTCAAAAACAGGAACTGCCAAGGATCCTCTAATATTGAATTGCTTCGCATGGTTTTTACGTAGATACTCAACCCCGCTGAAAAAACGAACATCTGGAGTCCATTCAGGCAACTCCCTCAAGAAAACTCGGCCAGGCAAACCAACCAACTCTTTTGAGTCCTCGTCTGCTGGGAACTGAAAGTCTTTTGATACATTTCTGTAACTTGCAAGACTCTGGCATTTACGATCGAGCAAGTATGGCTGGCCAATAGTGGTAAGGACATTCTTGCCTTCTTTCTTCACCGGAACCCATATCTGAATAAGGACATCCCTATCCTTGGTGCATTCTTTCACCTGTCCTATGGCATGCATCAATCTGTCTCTTACTGGAGAAGATGGTCCTGTTGCAGTTGGTGCAATCCACAATCTTCTACCCAATTCATTGCTCTCAACTGGAAAACTTCCGGATTGGTCTAAAGAACGAATATTCTGGTTTTGGGATCCAATCCCACCAAGTTCATCCACACCTTGATAGTTCTCTTGATGAGAATTTACATTCGAATTACTGCTGTTGGGCTCAAAAAGAGGAAAATATTGCCGAGGGTCATTTACATCACTAGAGGATATGGTACCAGCCTGCAAAAAGTTGAACTCATAGGCAGTCTCTAACCAACATCCTTCATACAGGAGCGCATCCATGAAATCCAAGTCCATGGAAGAGCCAGAGAAGTTCTCGAAAGCAGAATCAGGAATAAAATTAGGACCATTTCCATCATCCATATCGAGAACTTGCCTTCAAGATTTGTATCCAACAAAGCCTAGTAAATCTGAATTTGCAAACTTTTATCACGATCCGAAACACATAAGAACAGTATAGATGAAAAACAAAAAGAGGAACTTCCAGGAAGGATTGCTATTGCTTGTATCCGTAAGCCCAATATGCCCGTCTTGCAGAAACATTGCCAACAAAAATTTGATTTTGTGAACTGCTGCAATCAGAAATGCATTTCAGAGGAAGAAATACCTACCACACTATCATTATACAAGTTAATTACACCATGAGCAAGTGAAAATACGACTGACCTCCTCGATTGTAGTCTAAAAGAAAAACAACCTAACAAATTTATGACCAGCTACAATTTTAAGAAACAAGAAGACAAAACCCCAGAAACACCAAAGCAACCAGTTAAGCCATGTTGTCAGTTATCACATATTGATCCATGGAAAGCAACCAAAAGAGAAAAGACAAAACTAACAAGAAACACCAAAGAAAAAAGAAAGAAAGACAACCCATTTCTCTAGGCCAACAGTAAACACTGTGTTCAAAGCATAAAGTAGCAGAAGATAAGAAAAAAACATGAAAGAAGCAGTAGTGAATAAAAGTGAAAGAGAAAGAGAAGGGAGTACTATATGTAACTTACTTATATTATACGCGTCTGGAAGTACTATAAGCAAATCTAAACCAGACAGAACAACAGGAAGTAGTTGTGGTGAGAACATATGCAGCAACAAAGATTCTGTTCAGTGAAGGATATGAGTTGGGTTGGTAATTCTGTTATTAGACAAGAAGACATAAAAAAAGGAAAGCGGTAAAAAGAGAATCTGGGCTGGGTAAGTAGTAGCACCACGAGTGGAAGAAAGAAAGAGGAAATTATCCTCTCAGCCGTGGCACAGGCAGCTCTCTAGTGAGTCTACAGAAGGAAGCTGATGTATGCCAGGTATTTGTCAGTGCCAAAATATATATCCTCATTCTCAAGCAATTGCGCGTGAAGAATCTTCTACCCAACAATGACAAATCACGGCGCAAACATGAATGCATGGGACCCCACCAGAGTATCCTGTTTGTACACGCAGGACTTGCAAGGAAAAAAAAAGTTTATTTTTTAATTGGCTTGAAGTTTTAGTTTTCTTGTAGTAAAGAAAAAGAATGGGAGTGCATACTCGATCAACAATTAGGACAACTTCACAATAGTTCTGATGAACACCAAGCAAGACTTATCACATAAGAACTAACTAAATATTGGGGTCATAACTGCTAAAAACTACACAGCATAGAACATATAACTAAACTCTTTAATTATATTCACGATTAAATTGGAGACAGTGCCATAGTTTTGGCCTGTTGTAGTTCTTCAACACACAGTGGTAAAGAGAAGGGTTAGTCATGGTGAATTCTATTTTTTATTAAGATCTCGAAGTTCGAAAATTAATAATGAGGGTATGTTGGACGTTATGGAGGTGTTTAACCTTGTTTGCTCAGGTTCCTCTGCCCTTGCGTGACATTATTAATTCTAACACAAAATTTAACATCCACTAGTAAAGCAAAGTAGCAGTTCCATTTTTTATTTTTTTCTGCTTGTTCTGCAACACCAAGAAGTACCAGCCTTTGAGAAGGATTCTTAATCTAACCTGTTTTATTATTTTAGTTTATTGACTGACTCCAAGATTCTTCACAGCCATTTTGAACTTAACCCTGACCTTGACTAGGTTAATAAATACCCCCCCATTATTATCTATATATGTGCTTTCAAAGAAGGTGCTGTGAGCAAAGCTGGACCCTGCTGCGTATAATATTTCCATGTTCAAATTGAAGTTCGATCAGAATACCATACCACGTTAACATGAGTGCTGGTTTTGTGTATCTGATGCCCTAAACTGCCTCATGTTTTGAGACAGGCGATGCTAACCTGAAAAGGGTTTGTCAGAATGGATTCCATTTTAGTGAAGCCATCACTAAGCCGATACGTTAATTAAAAGTTTCCAAGAGTTTAGAAGCATTCAAGCTTCTAACTCATTCAAAATTAGTAGGGAGAGATGCATGGAGGAAAACAATTCTTTTTATTCATCAAGTTTTGTTCACCTCTGTGTGATCTCATTATACATATGCCTTTTATAGGGAGAAAAGGTTATGAAGTATATATATATATATATTAAAAATTAATTCATGCATGGACTAATTAATCATGAGAAAATTAAAGTCGATGCATCGTATGTAAGCACAACAAGGGTAGGAGCAATTATATAACGACATAGAATTAATTAGCTTAAATAACTTCAAATATTTTTATTTCTAAAATAATAATTTGGTAAGTTATGATTTACAAGTGTCTTTAAATATTTAATTATTTCTAGAATAATAATTTGATAAGTTCTGCCTCTATATGAGTTTACATATCTTAATATAAGCTTGAATTTGATATTAACAAGGTAGGAAAAATCAAAAGCCTAAGACAAAAGTAAAGGTAGCTAGAAATTAAAAAAAAATAAAATAAAAAAATAAAAAAAATAAAATTGAATCAAACATTATCTTCTAGGCTTATATAACCGATTAAAAATTAGAATTCAATCCAAAATTCAGATAAAAAAATTATAATATTTTATTGATGTTTTATTGATCAATAAAAACATCTTCAAAATATGTTTGCAGTATATCTCCATCTATTATTATGATAGATATCTTCAAATTAAAAACTCAATTTTTGATATCCTGATTACTAAAATAAAAATCTTTTAACTATTCATGAACTTATTCAAGAAACTCTTCATCTTTCAAGAAAAATTCATGCATCATCCAAAAATGGGTTCAATGCTCAACCAAATTCGTTGATCCTCCAGAAAAAAAATTTCAATGTTCAACAAAATTTGACAGTTACTTGTATACCAGAAACTTCACAGGTGCTAATGATTAACATCAAACAAGGATTTTCCACAAGAATCCATTAGAATCCTGAAGAAATCATATATATTCGCCACATGGGGTCGCGATATTAATGTTAGCCAATGTCAATAAGTGCCCCTCAAGCTTCCAGGGGGCCATGACCTCTTTCCAGTCCTTCTGATCAGTTCGCCGCGTCTAGCCGAAGAAGGACAGTCCAGGACAATGAATCATGCTGATCTAATTGCTATTTTATGCATGATAATGGTCCAGAGGTGGAATCCTCAAGAGCCATCAATCGTGATCCCAGATAAATCGAAAACCTGAGGTGATTTCTTAAAAGGTGCCTCTTTAATCCCCATTGCTAGAGCATATATATATAACCAGCTGCAGGCCCTACTTCCATGTGTTGCTTTTGAGGAAACATTAACAATTAATTTCACTGTTTATCAGAGTTTTAGGCATAAAGTATTTGATTATAAGATGAGAATTATCAAATCAAGTTGTAAGCCCTAGCTAGTACCATACTCTTTCACCAAATGAAATAATTAATAACCTATCTTGGCCCCATCATTGAAAAAGGAAGATGAAGATCCAGTCCGAACCATCAGATTATTGACTTTGGTTAGCGTCTCGGTATAAAAATGATAAATACAAAAAAAAAACAATAGATATGTATTTAGTCGAGAAGATAAAAACAAAAAATAAATATGTTTTTAAAATAATTTTAAATTTTATTTATTTATTTTCAAAACAAGACGTCACTGTGATTTTCATCCCTTCTCGTGTTTCGAGAAGGTAACCGGAAGCTAATAAGGTAGGGTAATGGGGTTTCGTATCAGCAATCCAAGATTGTGAACTCTAATCTCATCAATTATTGATCTTGAATAGAAAATAACAGGAGATCAGCAGATTTATGGAATTAATTGCAACTTGTAATAATATTTTATTAACTTTGCTTAGTCATTGACATTAAAATATAATGTTATTCTATAGCCAACCTGTGTGATTAAATACTCATAACAATGGTGATTGTAGCTTACCAAGATTTTTTAATGTGTTCAACCTTTTCCAGAACTGATGTCAGTTGATGTGGTGTAAAGCACACAGTGTGATTAAAAATACAGAAAGAAATTTTAAGAAAATGTGACTAGTGCTTACGTGCTTTCCACACAAAGCTCCTTTGTAAAACCTGATTATTTATTATCATTGAATGATGTAATGGTGGATTCAAGGAAGCAGTATCCTCCATTTTTTCACCAACCAATAGTTTCTGATCTTCTCTGACTATATCAGTATCATGTCTTGTAGAAGCTCTTGGTACTGAATAAGTGTGGAAACCCTCATGCTGGTGGGATTTTTTTTTCCCTGTCCTGAACTCAGTTTTTCTGTACTTTTCATTCCCATGAGTTGAGTTACTGACTCTTTACCCTTTTTAATGGTGCCTCTCAGTGACTTGTTGAAAATTTCCGGCCTGAGTGTGATAAGTTTAATTACTTGTTAACTAGAAAATGTTCAGAAAGTAATGTGTTTTTCAGGTGATGATAATCATTTCCACCTTCAAATGACCTCTGACAATTCCATTTTAACTTACCTCTTAGATTATTACAGCATTTCGATGTTGGTACTTGAAAATGGAATCAATCTTCGTGCAGAAAATTAATTTTGATATAAACTGCCAAACTATGTAGTTCATCAGTAACAAGTGCACCGTATCAGTAACAGTTTTTTAATGGATAGGGATTGGATTTGAATGCTAAGAAACAATGTGGATAGACCTGTCCTTGTAAATTGGTGTATGAACTTGGCATAATAGGCAAGATTAGGATATATTTTCAGAAGCTTTTTGTATTGTTTTGGAATCTTGCAGTATGTGTTCAGGTCTCTCATCTATTTCATTTGAAAGAATAAGTTCAATGAAGATACTGATAAATATCTGGTCTTAGTATTGCTATATGAAACCAAAAAAACCTGTAATCATCGTCTCGTCGACAGATCAATCTTGTTCTCTTCACAAGTTTTCAAAGTCTAAAACAAGATTAATGTTGAATGTGACATTACTTGTGATTCCCAGGAAACCCTTACAATTGTTGCCTTCAAGAAACTGTTTAGTTGATTCTTAATAAAAATATTAAGGACTTCTAGTTCAGCAGCAGCTGAGAAAGTCAGCTCTTTAATTTTTCTTTTAATCTTTGATTCATATGATAATGATATGATCATAGAGTGATACACATACACATATTGTCATATATATTCAATTAGAAAAAAAGAGGCTGTGGATTGCAAGAGCCAATAAATTCAATGCCAGATCCCAGTGGGATTCATTTTGGATATCCGTCAACTCTATTTTTTTAATCATAATGGGGATTCTTTCATTTTTTTTAATGATATATATAAGCAAAGGAGTGGAATGGTCAATGCTGCTTATTATATGTTAATCTTGTTGGGAAATGAGTAGGTTAGCTACAAGAGAAGATATTCAACTAGGAGAATCTATCTAGCTTACCCCATTAATATTCTCAGAATCAACAAATGAGCTGAATTTGTGACAATTGTTTGATTCTGAGATTGAAGCAGATGGCAAGGAATAGTTCAAAACCTTTATTCTGCAGATATATTTCATGAAAACAAGACTGAAAAAGATGATCCTTGCTATTCAATATTTTGTTCTGTTTCTGCTTTTAAATTTTTTTGTAGAGAAGTTATTATTTTCTTTCAGATATACATTGAACATATATACTGTTCAATATTTCCACTTCGTGTTCTGATCACCAGGAAAATAGATAGTATGATGGTTATTAGAGCATCTCTACAAGATCCAAATTCATAATATAACTTTTTGAACAGCGTAAGTATAGTCTTTTTATTTATGTGCATTTTAATGGTGAAAAGCCATTTAAAAAACTCAATTATATATTAATATATTTGATACATAACTATATATTTTAATAACATAAGATAACCAGTTGAAGAATCTAAAATATGCAACAACGCAAGCTAACACAGCAAATATTATAATTGATTGGCAGATCCATTGATTTATCTATCTGGCAAGTAATTAGGCTTCCAAGGCAGAAAGGGATGCAGATTATATATCTTTCAGTTCTAGCAATCTTTTCAACTAAGAGCACTACTGATGATAGAACCGATGCAGACATCAAACAGATAGATAGGTGAAAACCCTAGGCCAAAGCATGATCATTAGACCTAGTATAGGATAAAAAACTGATTAACAAAGATATTATATTAATCTTGTGATCATCTCATGCAGTCAGGTGGTGAGCTACAGAAACAGTAGACCATTCATTTACGGTAATGAGACATAAATATTCTATCCCTGTATATATCAAGTAATTTCAACTTCTCAAGACACCCATTTGATCAAAATTCTGGTGTTTTCTGAGGCTTGAAATGCAGCATTTGACTTCTCCACCAGAGTCAAATTGGAGATGGACGATAGAGCAGCGCTATAGTTCATGATCCACTTCATGTCATGGTCCACAATTCTTTTGCACAGTGGTAACTCGAAGTGCTTGTGTGGCAGACAATGAGCATTTGCACGGTTAGATGTCCAATGAATTAGAAGTCTTTTTTGGTTTAACAACATACTAATCAATCAGTCATCAATGCGTTCGCCAGCATGAACGGCAGCTTAGCTAATCAACTACACTATATATCCTAATTTTAATAAAGAATTAATCATGTACGTTAATAGTAATTAATGAAGTGATTTTGAAAGTTCAAAAGACCCACATAATTATCAAAGTAACCTCTATCCTCCTGGAAAGGCAACAGAATGGATTTCTGATACATATAATGTTCTTCTTTTTTCATTAGAGTTCTCTGAAATGAACATTTGAGGGGTGAAAACTGAAAGAATCTAATATTTAATCTGAAAACTCATGTTTTATACAGATTCTGAAAGGAGCCCTTAAACCTTCTCTTTCAGAAATACAAGTTTCTTCTTCTGGCACACTTGAATCCAATTGGTCTTCCAGGTCCTGCCAGCTTGTAGTTCAACTTTCTGGCGCAAAAGAAGCATTTTTTTTTTGGATAAAAGAAGCATTTATTGCAAGATAATATGCGCAGCACCACTTTTATTGGTTTCAGAATTATTTCATTTAATCATCTCCAATAGCCTTGACTATATTATGAATGCGATCTTCCTGGGGATACTCCAGCTTTAGTAATTATTTACAATACTGACAAATTCTTTTATTGCTTCATGATGAGTGTGGTCGTCATTCCAGTGAAGTTGCTGCCATGTGGTTTACTGTAACTTTGTTCTTTTTAGCCAAGTCTTTAGGCATTTATCTAATTACCTCTCATTGGATTTGTGAACTTGTGTAGAGTTGGAAACTAACCCTAAAACTTGGAGTTTTCAAGGTAAAAACCATTATTCCCAAACCTGTACAGCTTCAAAGGAGAAATTTCCAGAATCTGAAAAGTTTAGGGTATCAATTTTATGTTTTAATAAGATTTCCACTTCCTCAATATTGTTACAGTATCAAATTTCTCTAGTCCCCACATAGTTGATATGCGGCTAGAGGGAGCCTCATCATATAGTCCCCAGTTGCCTTTAGAAGGCCAGTGGTCCTGCAGCTAGCTAGCTAGATTGGCAAGGCAGCAACATATATTAAACTCTAAAAGGCAAATAGGATGGAGACATCGCTAAATATCAATGTGTGCCTGAATTTAATATTCGACGAATGACGCAAGACCTTACGTACGTAGAATCATCTCCCTTATCATCCTCCGAAACCGAAACGTTACAAGCCATCATTTCTCTTCTTCGTATTTTCCTATGAAAAAACACTTCATCAAGCGCATGCCCTCTTCATCCTCCTTTCTGCTCTTTCTTTTTCATTACTGAAGAAGCTTATTTTACATTCAGGAGCCGCTGTCGGCCACTAGTTGTTATAGGAGTGCTGCATCACACCGGGAGTGTGCCTTTAGAATAAGATCAGAGTGGAAGTACGGTACTTAAGCTACAGTTCTTCTGAAATAATTAAGTTCCATTATTGTAGTTAACAAAGCTTTAAGAAAAATAAGAAATGATAAGTGACAGAGATGTAATGCCAAGTTAGTTGGAGAGCATGCGTCTGCGTGTGGGAGTCACACATCCACTAAGCAAATGAAAGATGCAAATCTGAACTTACATTTTGATCCAAAAAAAAAAAGATGCAATCTGAAGAGATTATGAACTACAAATTAGAGAAGAAGCCATTTGTTTGATTAAATCTTAAACACGAAATGAATTCCATGAATATCAGTAACATCATGTTTTCTTTAGAACTACAAGTTAGATATATCTCTAGAACAATTTTAGAGTAAATCTCGGTATTTTTAGAACAAGAAATACAGGAAACTTGTTTTCTTTTATCTTTATCTTTTCTATTTAAAAAGAGCAACCAAACTTCTATCCTAAAAATTAAAATTTAAAAGGCATCGAAGAGACGAGTTCATAATTTTTTTGTGAAATTATTAATTTAAGTTTTTGATTAGTCTCCAATCTCCATTTTCCAAAACTTCATCCAAAAATACCTTAACGGTTAAGTATTAGGACTTCCTAAGAAAAAAAAGCAAGAAAAAAAGCAGTGGGTTCCTTCGTTTAACAAGGTTCCAAAGTGCAAAATGCTGAAGGCATCAGATAATAAATGGACAAGCTAGCACAAAAGAGAAAAGTCATGGACTCAGGCCAACAAGGAACATCAGCCAACAGAAGCAAAAGCCCTTGTATTCTCTGGGCTATAAGACCAGATACTTCAACAAAAAGGACTGCACTTTCCTTTCGTCTACGACTAGCTACTCGCAACAAATCAAATTTCTTAATTTTATATGGTTAGGCTTTGTCCAAGGATCTGATTGTGTTTGGATTTCGATTGATGACTGTGTTTTTTTGAAGCAATATTCATCAATCTGGCCAGGGTCAAGTTTTTCTCTTCACCAATATTTAGTAGCACTATCAGTTCTCAACAATGGATCAAATATATATATATACATATACACATGCATTCACGGACGTAGTTCTCCTCCTAGTAATAAAAGGACAGTAAAACCAGCGCAGATGTCTGATTCAAGTCCTAACAAGAATTAAACTTAGTATGTATACCAAGAAAAACAGTTTTCGGTCACCAGGATAAAAAATTGTTTGTTATGCAACAGGACATTAAGGCTCTAGAAGGATTAGGTCAGCAGCATGGCCTCATAGAATCTGAAAAGCAACGGCTTAGTAGTCTTATTTCAGAGCAGTGGGATGTGCGCAAGAAGGTTGAAGGCATTTGGAGGCACAATTTTAGGCTTAATTGGTGTAAGTTAGGTGATAGGAACACCAAATTCTTCCACATTTCTGCTAATTTGAGGGAGTCTAGAAACTCCATAAGAGACATTGAATATAATGACAAGATTCATTCCTCTCCTATAGATGTAAAAGAGGCGGCTGTTCATTTTTTCTCTCATTTGTTCACTATGTTGAATACTGATAAAGTTGCCATTGGTGCTTCGGGTTTCAAAAAACTTTCAGTTATTGATTGGCTTGGCTAAAGCGTCTTCCTATGATAGAAAAGGTTAAACAAGTTGTCCGGGATTGTGATGGGTCTAAGGCTCTAGGACCAGATGAGTTTACTTTCTCCTTTTACAAAAAGACATGATCTCTTCTCAATTCAGATATCTTTGCTATGGTTAATAGCTTTTTTCATCGTGGAAAACTCCCTAAAGGGATTAGTTCCTCATTTATGATGCTAATTCCTAAAAAGAGATCTCCTAGATGTTTCTCAGAGTTTAAGTCAATCAATCTCATCAACAGATTGTACAAAATTATAGCAAAATTGTTGTCTTCCATACTTAAATATGTGCTTACTAGTGTTATTAGTGTCTCTTAAACTGGTTTTATTACTGAAAGATAGATTTTAGATGGGTTCATGATTGCCAATAAGGTGGTCTATAGAGTTAAAAACAAAGGGGATCATGGTTTTTTGTTCAAAGTAGACTTCCACAAACCCTTCGACTCGGTCTTGTGGGACTACTTAGATAATGTTATGGTCTATATAGGGTTTGGCTTTCTATGAAGGAGTCTAATTAAGGAGTGCTTATCTTCATCTAAAATGGTCATCCTTATTAACGGGTTATCAAGTAGAGAATTCAGTCTTTAGAAGGGTCTTCGACAGGGGGATCTTTTATCCCTATTTCTCTTTAATATAGTAGTTGAAGGTCCTTCTGTCCTCTTTAGTTTAGCTATAGATGCTGAGTATTTTAAAGGTCTGAAGGCAAATGATGGTATGCCTTTATCTGTCCTTCAATATGCAGATGACACTTATTTTTTTCACCGAATGATTATGGTTCTCTTCTGCATGTTAAGAGGATTTTTCACTAGTTTGCTCTCATATCTGGCCTTTGGGTTAATTATTTTAAAAGTTCTTTGATTGAGATTAATTTAGATGATCATTATATCTCATGGATGGCTAGTAGTTTTTCTTGTCGCGGTGATAATTTTCCAGTGAAGTATCTTAGGCTGCCTATAAGTGCTAATCTTTGTCGTTTATCTACATGGAAACCAATCATTTCCAATATCAGGTCTAGATTAGCTTTATGGAAAGGTATAATATTTGAGTATAGCTGGTCGTATCAGCCTAATCAAGTTAGTATTGAATTATTTGCCTTTATTGTACATGTCAATGTTTCTTGTGCTTAAGGGTATCATTAGATCCATATAAGCTATTATTCATAAGTTTTTTTGAAGTGGTAGCTTAGATACTTTCAAGATGTGTAAAGTAGCCTGGTTCAAGGTCATTCAACCAAAGAGTGGAGGTGGGTTGGGGCTTGGATCGTTGTATAATAAGAACATGACATTACTTTTAAAATGGATATGACATTTAAAGGTTAGTAATTCAGGAGGCTAGCAAGATTATGTTGCGCATAAATATCAATCCACTTTTAAAAATGGGTTTCCTATGTTTGCTCACCATCTTTCTCCAACCTGGAGAGGGATTGTTAAGGTGTTAGCTTCTAATGAAAGAATTGTTGAAGTTGTCTGCTTCTTGTTGCTATAAGGTTAGTAATGGCATGACAATTCAGTTTTGGTTGAACATGTGGTTTAGTTATGCTCCATTAAGGATGTTGTTTCCTCATTTGTTTACGTTATCCAGTCACCAAAATGCTACAATCCTGGAGGTGTATAATTCTAATACCAATTTAGTCACTTTGGCTTGGAATCGGCCTATAAGGGATAAAGAGTGTCAGCAATTGGAGTCTCTTCTTGCTGAAATAGAAAGGAATTTATCTATTTTTTATTCAGTTGACAGAAGAGTGTGGTAGTTAGAGAAGAATGAGATTTTCACAGTCAAATCAGCTTATGCTCTCATTGATGATATTCGACATCCAGGATCTAAAATTTTTGGTACTTTGCTTTGGTAATGTATATTTTCTCCTAAAATTGAGATATTTATGTGATTGTTGTTGCATAGTATTATGAGTATCGGGGAACTTCTTGCCTATAGAAAAATTATTAATTATTATAATGCTTGTTGTTCTTTTTGTGGTATGGAAACTGATACCATTGATCACCTTTTTATTTATTGCTCTGTAACTTGGAGGTTCTAGAATTGTTTCATGCAATGGATTGGGTATGATAGGTGTATACCAAAGATTGTTCAGCTTCTTTTATAGGAATTAAATCATTTGATACATGGAAAATTTCAATGCAAAGCCATCTATACACTTTGTTGCGGTATCTTGTGGTCTATTTGGATTACCCGTAACAAATTAGTATTTGATATTGTTGATCCTGATTGGGATACAGTTTATGATTTAAACTTTCCATCGTTTAGCTCAATGATTTCGAGTTAGATTTTGAAATTTTACTTATATAGGTATTGATCTAGCTAGACGTTCAGATTGTATAATAAGGTGATCTAATACTCAGGATTAATATTTTTTTGTTGTTTCTTTGCTTTTTTCACTATAAGTTTTTCTTTTAGTCAGTTTGCTATTTTTTTAATGGCACTGACTAAATCTTATTAATGATATTTAATTAGGTGATCTAATATTCTCTCTCAATTAATAATCACTATAAGCGTATATCAAGATTGTAGAAGTCCAAAATTTTAGATCCATCTTTCTATAAAGTGTTTATGATTAACACTTCGGTTGGGAATCCAATTAACCACGATTAGTTTGTGTTAGAGTTTGCTTCAAGTTGCTGTTGTTACTCTGTTCTTCAGTTATGATTTTTATGCTTTAATAAACAATTGTCCTAATCTTTAGGAATCAGTTGATTTGTTAGTTTGTTAACAGATCATGGCATGTTAAGTTGCCATAAGTTAGCATTTTAGTTGAATTTATTTCAATAAATATGTAAAAGATTACTGTGAAAAACAAGCAATTTTGTATTCAATCCTTTCTTAAAAATATTGCAGTATCAATAATATTGTTGTTTTACAATTCTCTTCCTCTTTCTTTTCTTACATAAATACTCAAACACATAAACACCTTCAATTGGTATCAGAGTTTTGTTTCTTGAAGGGACTTGTAATGGAGGCTGAATCAAGTATTTCTCACATTTCTTCTCCTATCTTTGATGGCGAAAACTATTAACTCTGGGCAGTAAAAATGGAGACCTATTTGGATGCCTTAGATCTTTAGGAAGCTGTTGAAGAAGATTATGAATTTCATCCGCTGCCAAATAATCCAACAGTAGCTCAAATAAAAAATCACAAAAAGAGAAAAACAAGGAAATCAAAAGCAAAAGCTTGTCTATTTGCTGTTGTTTCCATAACAATCTTCACCAGGATTATGTCACTTAAATCAGCGAAAGATGTTTGGAATTATTTGAAGAAGGAATATACAGGAGATGAAAGAATTTGTGGCATGCAAAGTCTTAACCTGATAAGAGAGTTTAAACTGCAGCAAATGAAGGATTCTGAGACCATAAAAAAGTACTCAAATGGATTGCTTGGAATTGTCAACAAGGTAAGGTTACTTGGCACAGATTTCTCTGATTGCAAAATTATAGAGAAAATTCTTGTAATTGTGCTTGAGAGATATGAAGCATCCATAACCACCTTGGAGAATACAAAAGATCTGTCCAAGATAACCTTGGCAGAACTAATAAATACCTTGCAGGCTCAAGAACAGCGTAGGCTTATGAGGCAGGATCATATTGTTGAAGGGGCATTGCCAGCCAAGTATCAAGAGAATGGTAAGGAAAAAAAAGAAATATTTCAAGAAATATCAAGTTTCAAGCAATGAAAACACTGCCAGCAACAGAAATCAAAACAAGGGAAGAAATTTAAAAAGAAGCTATCCACCTTGTCAGCACTGTGGCAGAACAGGTCATCCTCCATTCAAATGCTGGAAGAGGCTAGATGCAAAGTACAACAAGTGTAATCAGCTTGGACATGAAGTTGTAATCTGCAAAAACAAGTTTCATATGTGAAAAGCAGACGCTTAAGTTGTTGATCAAGATGATGAAGATCAGATGTTTGTGGCAACCTGTTTTTCAACCAGGAGCTCATCAGAATGTTGGTTGATCGACAGTGGTTGTATAAACCATATGACATTTGACATAACTCTTTTAAAGGACTTGCAGTCTACTGAAATCTTCAAAGTCTGAATAGGGAATGGTGACTACATTTCAGTAAAAGGAAAAGAAACTATTGCAATTGCAACAAACTCAGGTATAAAAACCATTTCAGATGTTCTTTATATACCTGATATTGATCAAAATTTGCTTAGTGTGGGTCAGCTAATAGAAAAGGGATTCAAAGTGACATTTAAAGATCAATGCTGCCTCATCCATGATGTTGCTGGACAGAAAATTTTATAAGTCAAAATGAGAGGTAAAAATTTCTTATTTTTTCCAACTGAGAAGGAGCATACAATATATTCCATAAATATTAGCATCACTGAAATCTAGCACAAGAGACTTGGGCACTGTCATCTTCAATGAATGTTAAAAATGAAGAAGAATTAAGTGATCAGAGGTCTACCAATTTTTGCTGATCAAATACCAAACTGTCATGCATGTCAATTTGGTAAACAAAAAAGACTACCATTTCCTAAATCAAATTGGAAGGCCTCACAAAAGCTACAACTGATTCACACGGATGTAGCAAGACCTCAAAGAACACCATCATTGAAAGGTAGTCTCTATTGTATTGTCTTCATTGATGATTTTTCAAGGATGTGCTGGATTTTGTTTCTTGAAGTTCAAGTCAGAAGTAGCTGGAGTCTTGTGAAAGTTTAAGAAAATGGTGGAAAATCAAAATGGCTGCAAGATATAAAGTATAAGGTTAGATAATGGAAAGGAGTATACTTCAGCAAAATTTAATATGTTTTGTGAAGAAGCTGGGATCGAACATCAGCTCACTACTCCCTACACTCCAGAACAAAACGGTGTTAGTGAAAGAAGAAACATATATATAATGGATATGGGTAGATGTATGTTGTATGAGAAGGAGTTGCCTAAAGAGTTTTGGGAAGAGGCAGCTAATACAACAGTCTTTCTTCAAAATCGACTTCCAGCCAAGTTTTTGGAAGACAAAACACCATTGGAAGTCTGGTATGGATATAAACCTTCACCAAACTTTTTTAAAGTGTTTGACAGTGTGTTTTGTCCATATTCCACAGTTCAAGCGTGACAAACTTGACAAGAAAGCAGTTCCAGGTATATTTATGGGATACAGTTCTGTCTCTAAAGCTTACAAAGTGTATCATCCACAAACTAAAAAAATTACTATCATAAGAGATGTACACTTCAATGAAGATGAGCAATGGGACTAGAAGAACTTTCAATAGAGCATTATTTCTAAAGATCAAACAATACCTGAGTGGCAGAATGAATAAGAAGATGAACCGCCGATCAGAGGTTCAAAGTTACTTTCAGACATCTATCAAAGATGTAACGTTGCAATATATGAACCTGTTGGATATGAAGAAGCTCTCAAAGATATCAAATGGAAGAAAGCAATAGAGGAGGAGATGTCAATGATTCATAAAAATAAAACCTGGGATTTAGTTCACAGACCTGATGGCAACAAAGTCATTGGAGTGAAGTGGATTTACAGAACAAAGCTGAATGCAGACAACTTTATCAATAAATACAAGGTCAGGCTTATAGTTAAAGGGTATGCTCAAATTTTCGGTGTTGATTACTTTGACACTTTTGCTCTTGTTGCTACATTGGACACAATTAGATTGCTGCTAGCAATTGCAACACAAAAAGGGTGGAAAGTGTTCCAACTAGACGTCAAATTAACATTTTTAAATGGCGTGTTACAGGAAGAAATATATGTGGAGCAGCTAGATGGGTTTATGAATCAAGGTGAAGAGGATAAAGTATATCTGCTATGAAAAGCTCTCTATGGGCTTAAGCAAGCACCTAGAGCTTGGTACAACAGGATTGATGATCATTTGCTAAACTTAGGCTTTGTAAAAAGCTTATCTGAGGCCACTCTTATAATGTCTCTTTATGTTGATGATCTTTTGATAACAGGAAGTAATGAACTACAAATTAAAGAGTTTAAACAAGAGATGATGCATGTGTTTGAAATGAACGATCTTGGTCTTATGACTTATTTTCTTGGAATGGAGGTCAAGCAAAGCAAGAATGAAGTTTTCATCTGCTAAAAGAAATATGCAAAGGAAATATTGAAGAAATTTTAGATGGAGGAATGCAAAACAACCAACACACCCATGAATCAGAAAGAAAAGTTGTGCAAGGATGACAGTGCTAATAAAATTGATGAGGGATATTTCAGAAGCATGATTGGTTGCTTAATGTATCTTACTACAACAAGGCCTGACATTTTATTTGATGTAAGTCTCTTGTCTCGTTTTATGTATGGAGCTAGTGAATTACATTTAAGAGCTGCAAAAAGAATATTGAGGTATGTAAGAGGGATTGTAAGTTATGGTGTCAAGTTTAAGAAGTGTCAAAGTTTTAAACTGCATGGATTCTCAGACAGTGACTGGGCTAGTTCCATTGAAGATATGAAGAGCACTTCTGGGTATTGCTTTAACCTAGGCTCAAGAGTCTTCTCATGGTGCTCAAAGAAGCAGGAGATTGTAGCACAATCTACTGCAGAAGCTGAATTCATTGCAGCCACAGCAGCAGTAAATCAGACATTATGGCTCCAGAAAATTTTACATGATTTGCACATAGAGGAAGAAGAACCAACAGAGATTTCAGTTGATAATCAAGCAGCAATTGCAATCTCTCATAATCCAGTGTTCCATGAAAAGACCAAGCACTTTAACATCAAGCTTTATTTTTTACGTGAGGTGCAGAAAAATGGTGATGTTAAGTTAATTTATTGTAAATCTGAAGATCAACTTTCTTATTTATTCACCAAACCACTTCTAGTAAGCAGGTTTGAGTTTCTATAAACAATGTTATGGGTATGCAACCTTTAAAGCAAGGAGGAGTGTTAGAGTTTGCTTCAAGTTGTTACTGCTACTCTGTTCTTCAGTTATGATTTTTATGCTTTAATAAAGGATTGACCTAGTATTTAGAAATCAATTGATGTGTTAGTTTGTTAGCAGATCATGACATGTTAAGCTACTATAAATTAGCATTTCAGTTGAATTTATTTCAATAAATATATAAAAGATTGCTATGAAAAATAAGTAATTCTGTATTCAATCCTTTCTTAATAATACTAAAGCATCAATAATATTGTTGTTTTACAATTCTCTTCTACGTTCTTTTCTTACATAAATACTCAAAACACGTAAACACCTTCAGTTTGAAATTGTTAGGAGAAAGGGAATTGTGCTAATCAAATCAAACCAATCATGTCCTAGAGACTATAGCTACAAGAATATCAATGGAAGCCGTAGAATGAGTCTCGGCAACCAAATGCAGAAGAATATTTGTGATGGTATATATATCTTGATTGTGTTGCTCTGAAAGAGTCTCTGTATCTCTTTGCACTCCTCAAGATCACCATCACAGGTCAGACGAATCCATTCACCATCATCATCCATATACTTGAGAACAATGCCTGTGAAATCATCTATCTTGAAACGTTTACCAATCACTTTTTGCAAGTCCCTTAAACCCCAGTTCGGTTGTAAGCCTAATTCTCTTCTCAAGGCACCTCCTTCTTGTGAGCTCTGGCAAAAATGCGGTGGAATTTCTAGCTGACTTTGATGAATATGCTCATTGGTTGACCTTGTTTTGTGAATTTGTGAGCTTACAAGAAAGGTTGGTTCACCTTGGTTATTCAAGGAATGCATTTCTGCTAATTCACAGCTGCAAGTCCTCTTTAAATTAAGCTCCATTCGAGGTTTCTCCTACTGAAGCACATACTTCATTGCTTGAACCGGTGATATTGGTGTTTTACTCGAGCAGAACAGCGGGTACTTGAGCAGTACCTACGCTGCTTGGTTCATGACTAACCGTAAAAGTGGAACTCCTTGCTCCCATGGGAAGAATACTGGTATAATATAGCTTATCATGGTTCTACAGGAATGACACCCTTTCAGGCGTTGTATGGTCTCTCACCTCCTCCTATTCCTCATTATCACATTGGCCAATCTCCAGTTCATAAGATTGATCAATAGTTGCTAGCGCGAGATGTGCTGCTACAGCAGTTAAAGCAGAACTTGCATGCCTCGTGTAATCGAATGGAGCAAGTTGCTGACTCCAAATGATGTGATATCAAGTTTCAGGAAGGGGATTTAATTTATTTAAAATTACATCCTCATCGGCAACAAACAGTGTTCAAACGTGCATTTCAGAAGCCCTTATTTGATTGAGAGGCGACTTGGCAAAGTAGCTTATCCTCTCAAGCTGCCAGAAGGGTCACGTATTCATCCTATTTTTCACGTTTCTTTGCCTAAAAAGAAAAGTGGTGAATCTTGTACACCGAGTTCCACATTTCGACCTGTTACGGATGAAGGACAGCTTGCATTATTTCCAGAATATTCCATTTTGGAGACACGATGGGTTAAGCATGGCTCAAAGTTAACGGAGGAAAGTTTAGTTAAATTAATGGCGTGGTTTTCCAGCTGAAGATGCTACCTGGGAAAATACTTATAAGATGCAAGAGAAATTCAAGGACCTTGAGGACAAGGATATATATCCAGTGAAAGAGAGGGGTATTGATAACAAGCCACGTTCACATTCATGCAGAGAAGGCAAGCAATTAAGCTCCATACAAGGTAACCTGCTTCAGGATGAAGCTACGTGGGCATTAAGGCTAAAGCTACGTGGGCATGTGTTGCTGTTAAACATGGATCAGCTCCAACAATTACTTGCCTTAGAATAGGACAAAGTTGTTTCATTCTATTAGTTACTATCAGTCATTTATTCTTGTTTAAAGTTGGGAAGGCTGTTAGCATTTGTGTGTGTATATAAACAACAGCTAGATGCATTAACAGAAGGCAATTAAGCAAAGATTTCCATCTTCATCTATGGTTTAATTCTCACCCACAGAGAATACTCTGTTATTATAATCAACAACTTTAATTGGGACCTATCATAGAGAAAGGGAGAAGGAGATGAAGCCTTTAAATTAATATTTAAAGTACAAAAAATGAAGCGATGCTTATTAAAGTAAACAGAGAATTAGGGTCTCGTGCTATTATTTAAATCAACTGATCAAAAACCGAGTTATTTCAATGGAAGATTAATTGTTAATCATCTTAACCTTAACCTACCTAGCTAGGTTATTAACTCAAGGTTTTCTTTTCTGCC
>Ga0325410_1001279_pt1 | contig 27787 bp, 16 predicted proteins | sample PopdelMetagenome_16_FD_206182 | JGI IMG/M metagenome (GOLD analysis project Ga0325410, IMG submission 206182) | Populus deltoides microbial communities from Bellville, Georgia, United States - Xylem-PdIQD-R3 | ecosystem: Host-associated > Plants > Phyllosphere > Stem > Wood/Secondary xylem...
TAAGTTATTATTATTAAAATTGCATCATTTTATTTTAAAAAATCCTAATGTCGATCCTATCAAATTTAAACATGTTTTTGTAAAATCAATCAGGCCACTAATCAATTTATATAATTAATTAAATTTTCTCAAATCAATATTTTTTATAATTTAAATTGTTATTCGCTTTAAATTTAAATCGCTAACTTTCCATATCAATCCCAGAGTCAAGACATGCTTAATACTATTCTTTTCTACATATTAGTGATTATACCATCTTGTTTATAAATGAAAAGGGCTCATTATAACTAGCTTTGTAAATCAAAGTTTGTAAATATATATTATACTAGTGAGCAAATATATTTAGTTTAACTTTATAAAAACATGCTACATGAAAGATGTCTAACAAAAACCTAGAACTTTGACAAGTAAGTGTTCTTTACTTAATATTTTCATGCTTTGAAAAAGCCTAAACCCCTAACAAGGTGTTAATCCTAGTAAACGTGGATCTAGCAAGTTGTCAAACCCAATATACTTGCGTTCAACCATAAGTTAAGCCTAAAGAACTATGGATTTAGCAAGTTGCTAGACCCAATATACTTGCGTTCAGCCATAAGCTAAGCCTAAATAACTATGGGTTTAGCAAGTTGTCAAACTCAATATACTTGAGCACAACCATGAGCTGAGCCCAAGACATCGCTGGTCTAATAGCTTGTCAAGCTCCATATACCTAGGTTCAGCCATGAACTGAGCTCAAAGTACCTTGTGTTTAACTACATGCTATACCCAATTGGTCTGAGTTTTATCTTAAGACTTATTAACATGAACTATTCATGTTTGGAATAATAATCTCTCTACATCTGTAGCTGTATAAAAGGTCTACAAATAGCCTACCATATTTTCATCCCAATAATAATCTGTAAGGATATTTATCTCTTATTAATGATGTATCAGAGATTTTTATCCTTAATTAATTCTATCAGGATCAGATGACTCTCTAGTCCCTTAACTCCATCAAAATGACAAGATTTAAGGAGTATAAATATCCATCACCGAACCATTCAGGTAAAAGGTTCATTTTTTTATACTCTATAAGAATTCATACCTTAACCCTTATAGCATTTATCATATAAAAACAAGAATAAACATTCTTGTTCTTGGAATTTAAAGCTCTTTTTTTTATTTATTACAATCTCTATTTAAAGTTACTGATTTTATCATCGGAGGGTATCCATATCCTATCAAAAAGGGACTTTTTTTAGGTACCAAGAAATCTACCATCCATTGTGTACTTCCTCAGCTATGAAAAAGATGATATTAAGATGAACATTTGATTAACCACTATCCAAACACCAAATAACCTTGTTTCTAAGTGTATTAGATTTTTAGCATCATCAATTGACGTCGTCTGTGAGAAAGATAAAAAAGCCATTAATTATTTCTTCTTAAACTGGTTTATTGATATCCCTATTTATCATCCATGATAGGTAATTAAGACACTCTTGGAATAAGATGTGAGACATATCTCTTTGCCACAACAAACACTTCTGCCTAGCTAACCCTTTAACAACTCATTAACCAGGTGTAACTCCTCACCCAAGCAATGTTGACAACTTAAAGGCCAAAAGAAATTGTGACACCTCAACACCATCTCAATAAGCAATTGAAAGTTATGGAGAAATTGTAACTTCTCCCTAAGGTTATATATATAGGGATGTCTACACCCCCATCAGATTCAAGATTCTTTCTTGTCCAAACAAGTGTTGCATACTTGTATTTCCAAAGACTAAAAAATAACCTTGGATAATTATGATGATCTTATAGACCTAAAGTAACATATACAAAATGTGCGAAGTAGCTTAAAATTGGTCATCCAGGATAGCTATGCCAAGTGCAAGATCCTCCCCATAACTTTCAAGGGGTCGGTGCATGCGTGGTATAATTTAGAGTCAGGATCCATCACAAGCTTCAATGACCTTTGTACCATGCTAATGGTAGGATTTAGTACAAACATCCTAATAAAAAAGAGTCCCATGAAGCTTTATAGGATCACTTAGACGAATGACAAGTCCACACTAGCATACTTGAAATGGTTTAATGAGAAAATACTCAAGGTTGAAGAATTGTTAAAGCCTATGGCTATGAATCCCCTATAAATGGAGTAAAGGGAAGAGCTTTGTGGAAAATGTTGTATGCCCTACCAAACAAGAGCTTGTTGAAAGTAAAACAAGCCATGAAAAAACATATTTACGTAGAGAAAACGAGTGTGCCGCGTCATTGTCCTCCCTATTTCTCTGAAGAAAATTTGTCTGAAAGTTTTTCCAAGCAAGATTGTTCTCCTAGAAGGAATATAAAACCCTAGGAAAACTCAAAATAGGTTGATCAAAGAATGCCCAAACTACTTTAAAATGTATACTACTCCACTAAATGATACCCTCACTGAAGTCTTCACGACCATCTAGGGTAAATAATTCATTTAATATCCTTAACCCATAAGATCATCACCTAGTACTTGCTCCTATAAGACTAATTAGTATGCTAGAAAATAAGTGACATTGATAGTATGTTAAAAAATAAAGCATTGTATGAAGATTCTTTATACCTGGAAGGCCATCTACCTAATTATAGCTAAGTGACATTGATAACTAGGATATGTCAACGTACTGACATTAAATGGAAAGGTAAGCAACCTATCCAAGGTGTCGATCAGTCCTCTAGGCTAAGGGTGGGCCTCCCCTGAAGAATAGACTCCATCACGCTTCTCTTCTCTCTTCTCCTCATTTAGGTTAAGAAAACAAAAAGGAGTGCGATTCAAATTTATCATCGAGAAGAAGTCTTCCACCCTAGAGGTGTGAGGCACCTGGCTGGAAGACCAAACAAGCATAAAGACTGGGATGGTTGGAACAAGATTACTACTTAGAGGAGGAATCACTTCCATATAAAAGTAAAAAGCCATAAATACTCTTATTCTTTTCTAACAAGAGGTAACATAAAAAATGATTAATGTGGGAGTAAGCACCTCAGGACCCCTGATATGGAGGATCGACTTCCCTTTATAGTGTCTTGATGCCTAACCTTAATTCAAGAAGCAACCACCAGAAGCTCCTCTACATCCATAAGAGCTACTTCTGTACCCTGCCTCCTATATACTAGGAATTCCTTAGGAAGTAAGATAACAATGTCTTCAGATGAAGAGGCACAACTAGGTGTTAAGGTGGGCGCATGGCTGGGCATGAATGATGCAGATCCACTGAACTTTAATTCAACTACTCTTGAATAAGATTATACACAAGAAAAAATTAGATGATGAATAACATATGAAATTAAAACAACACAGTAAGCTAAAATTACCAAAAATGTCATAAAACCCTTGTGCCATGCACTTTATTTCATACTCATTCTGAAGTGCACGTAACCTACTGTATACCCTCTCCTCCTGTTTCTAATTGAGGAAAGGTTTGTCATTCACACTAGAAAGGGGTGCTCTCTAAAAGTGGGAACAACCCCAGATAATACTATACCTCTTCTAAGGTCTAGCCACACCTTTAAATCTCATAATCACCCATCTTCCCTTCCATTTATTTGACTGGGTAGATTTGCCTTGAAAGATATCTTTAATAAGCCCTTGTGGTCTAGTTGAAAAGGTATGGAAGGTCGCCTATTAGCATCGCTGATTAGCAATGCCTAAACACCCTAATTGTGGATTCCTTTTGGATAATCTTCATTAGCTTATCAAAAGTTGACAGGGCAATCCACCCGTTAGGGTAAAGTTGAGTAGGAATTATATGGAAATAAAAATATGCATCCCTTACAAACCCTTGTATGGAAAAAGAGTACCCAAACTCGTACATGTATATATGGGTAGTTATGATAAAATTTCCCTTAATTGGTTTACTAGTTACCTAGGTAACCCAGTCACTAGTCTCATGCAATAAAACAATGAAGTTTCATGGCTGTTTTGAATTCACTAGGGTCACATGCTCATATGACATCATACCTTTTGCCTTATCCTATGGCGTCTAAGGTAACCATATTTGTCCTTTGAGGTTTGAAACCTATTGACGAACATTCTCTCTTTTCTAGTAGAAGAGGGTTGAACATCACCACTGTTAGATTTATAGCCTATTCTAATAGTCGTAGATCCTTGACAAGTATTTCAAGTTTAAGGCTTGAAACTAAAATCCTCTTTAGAAAAAAATTATTTTCTTTTCTTTTCTAGAAGTTATTTTTCTAAAAGGTTTAAAACAAACGATAAAGAAAGGATGAAGTGCAATGTGTGTTTACCTAGAAGATGACTTTTCTGCAAAAACAAAGAAACCTATTCTTCTAGTTTAAGGCTTTAATTGTAGGAAGAATAGAAGAAAATGTTGACAAAAGTACAGAAATGGGATTGAAAAAGATAAATGTTTATATATGCCACCGCCTCTTGTTCTCATCAATACATGAAGGACATAAGACATCACATCATAACCCTAGGAAGGCTAAACGCCTATTGAATTGATTATTTGTAGCTGAATGGTCATTCAAAAGATTTGTTTCGCCTCCATCTAACAATATTTTAAATCAATATAGGAAGACACCCCTTTTATAAGGAAGACGAGATAAACCTGACCGATTATCTCCAATAAGGCTTTTCAAGTCTTTTCGCAACGAATGCATAAAGACTTGGGGGAACAGATTAATATTTTCATGCACTGAAACAACCTCAACCCCTAACAAGATGATAATCCAAGCGAACGTGGGTCTTATAAGCTGTCAGACTTAAATATATTTAGGTTCATTCATGTGCTGAGCCTAACTTAACATGGGTCTAGTATTTTTCTAGACCCATTATACTTAGGCACAACCATGTGTTGAACCTAATTGAATGTAGGTCTGGCATGTAACATACTTAGGTTCATTTCTAAGTTGAGCTTAAGGCACTATAGGTCTAACAAATTGTCATATCCAATATACATGGGTTTAGCCATGAGCTGAGCTAGGACACCATGGGCTTGGTAAGCTGACAGACTCAATATACATGGGTTCAGCCGTGAGTAGAGCCCAAAGCACTGTGAGTTTGGCAAGTTACCAGATCAAAATACTTGGGTTCAGCCATGAGCAGAGCCTAATGTACTATGGGTTTGACAAGCTGCAAAAGCTAATATACTTGGGATCAACCATGAGCTGAGCTCAAGGAATCATAGGTATGATAAACTGCTAGACCTAATATACTTGGGTTTAGCCATGAGCTAAGCCTAGGACACTGTGGGTCTCCTATGCTGTTATACCTAATATACATGAGTTTAGCCATGAGCTAAGCCCAAGGCATCATGAGTCTAGCAAGTTGTCAAACCTAATATATTTGTGTTCAGTCATGAGCTGGACACAAAGCACCATGGATCTAGTAAGACACCTTAAGTTTGACAAGTTGTCAGACTCAATATACTTTGGTTTAGCTATGAACTAAGCCCAAGACACCGTGGGTCTAGCAAGTTGTCATGCTTAATATACTTAGGTTTAGTCATGAGCTGAGCCTAAGGAACTACCACTTTGGCAAATTGTTGTACCTAATATACTCGGGTTCAACCATGAGCATATACTAAGACACCGTGGGTTTGACAAGTAGTTAGAGTCAACATACCTTGGTTTTTCCATGAGCTAAGCCCAAGCAAGTTGTTAGACTAAATATACTTGAGTTTAACCATGAGTTAAGCCCAAGGCACCATATGTCTGACAACTTGCTAGACCCAATATACTTGGGTTCAGCCGTGAGTTGTACCCAAAGCATCATAGATCTAATGAACCGGTAGACCCATCTCCCCTAGGTTTGGTTATGATCTGGACCTAATTGGTCTTAGAGATCCATGTTTAGACTATAGGGTTCTATCTTAAGATTATTGACATGACCTATTTATGTTATGAATAATCATCTTCTTATACCTGTAGGTGTGTAAAAAGTCAGAAATAATAATCTCCTAAGACCTATTGGTGTATGAAAGGTGTTACAATGACCTATCCTATTTTCATCTCATTAATGATATAGATATTTTATTCATCATTAATGTCATCTAGAGAAAATGACTTTCCAATCCCTCTACTCCATCAAAATGACAAGGTTCATGGAGTATATATACCCTCTTAATCACTTGAGTAAAAGATTCACAATTTCTACCCTCCAAACATTCATACTTTATTTAGAGTATTTATCATATCAAAAACAAGAAAAAACATCATTGTTCTTAGAATTTAAAGCTCTTTCTTTCATTTATTGTATTCTCATATTTAAAAGTCACTAATTATATCATTAAAGGTCCCTAAACTCCACCGATAGGGACTGTTTTGCAAGTATCAAAACTTTTACCAATAATCTCATACTTCTTGTTAGGGATGATCATTTTTTGTTCGGTTTAGTTTTCACCTATAAAAACAACCAAACTAAAATTTTGTAAAATTAAAAAAATAAAACTGAAACCAAACCAAAACTAATTCAAACTGACCGGTTTCGGTTTAATTATTTTATATTAAAAACCAAAACCCAATCAACCAATTTTTGTTCGGTTCAATTCGGTTATTTTATATTAAAAACCAAAAACTATATTGCTTTTTGGGGTTTTTTAGTACTTTCTAATGAGCTTGATTTCGGTTTGGTTTGGTTTTTTTATTTTTTTTGATCCGATTCAGTTTTTCGGTTTCAGGCTTATAAAACCGAATCGAATTGAATATTTTTTTAAAATATTTTAATCAGTTTAATCAGTTTTTTTTCATGGGTTGGTTTTTTCAGTTTTCTCGGTTTAATCGGTTTTCAGTTTTTTTACTCATCCCTACTTCTTATATTATGGAAAAAGAAATATCAATATAAATAAGTAATTAACCAGTGTCCAAACACCAAATAATCTTATTTCTAAGCATATCCCCCTACATGTTTCCTTCAGACCTAGTATAACTTCAAATGCTTCTTTTCATGATCCAAAATCGTTTTAGTTTTCTTATAACACCACAGGAGAGCCTTGGTTTTCTAGGAGAATTGAAGGGATACAATTAAGAATTAATGTTCTACCTTGTCAAAATCCTTCTTCAAGGGCTTTCTTTTAATTGTAATTAACTAGTAATCAAATGGCAAGTGCATGCCCTTTTGCAGTGTATAACTAGTAATTAGGAAGCCCAAGAGGATAATCATCGACTGATTGTGATGGTTGCATATGCACTTTAAATTAACTTGGTTTACTATTAACTGATTTTTTTTAATATTTTTTTTAAAAAAAATCAGTTAATCATAAATTAAGTTAGTCTGTTTAAAAGTGTGATTGTTGTTATTTTTTAAAGTACTTTTCACTCAGAAATATATTAAAATAATATTTTTTGAACTTTTAAAAATTATTTTTAATATCAGCTTATCAAAATAATTTACAAACACCAAAAAAATATTAATTTGAAGTAAAGAATTTTTTTTTAATTTTTTAAAAATATTTTTAAAACACAAAAATAAATATTACGTGCATATACAATTATTGTATATGTACAAATCAATCACTTCCAAGAAATCCTATCTCAATATAAATCTCAAATAATATAGTAAAATTGTACTTGTTAACTGTGAATCTCTTTAAAGTTGATAAATGGATAAATGACATATATTCTATGTGAATATCATGATTGAATTGCTGGCCAATTATATTTTAAGTATCATGTAAAATATGCATGTATAAAAAACTTATAAAATAATGTATATCTCATGTGTGTAAATAATATATATCATAAAAAATTAGAAATAAAGAATATATAGAAAAGGTTTTATCTAAAAAACAATTGAGACCAAAGTTTATTGCAATATGTTTGTTGTTACCTAATCAATTGAAATATTATACTATAAGCTTTAATTTTAAGATATATATTATATTTTTTTTTTCATTTTCATTCTAAATAAAAAAAATACTTCTAATCTAAGATCAATTCCTATAAAGTTCTTGAAATTGTTTAAAAATTATAACATGCAGTGTATTGATTAAATATATACACTTATTATTTTTTAATGAGATTCTTACTCACTAAAATTATTAAATCATATGTTATAGTTTATAATATTTCTATTAAAAATTAAGAACAATAAACCATTTAAAATGAATATATATAAAAATGTAAAATGTATTATATGTTTGTGTATTTTTATATTGGATTATTATATTTGATTGAAATTTGATATTCTTAGTTAACCATTGCAACGCTATGACATTTGAGTAGTTGCTAATTTACTGGTAAAGTGATTGTTTATTTGTGATCAAACCATTAGATTATAATATATATATATATATATATATATATATATTAAAGAATTAACAAAGCCGACCACATTACAATGTATTTATTTGTGAAATATTGCTGATGCGATGAACCGACAGCCACACATTGTTTCCACTCTAGCCTTGTCAATTTACATCGCCAATCCTTCTTCACACGGTACTTCGTCAACTCTTTGAGATAAAAAATCCTCAAAATAAAATATATATATATATATATATATATATTAAACAAAGTTGTAGTATGTGACCCAAAATAAATATATTCAAGTTGACTTGAAAATACTAGTTCAATTTTGAATTAAATCAAAAACCATAGTTTGATATGAAATTAAAGTAAGACAAACAATTAAACCACAAACATATTAAAATTAAAAAAAAACATAATTTTTTTAGACAAAAACAAATCAAACACCAAGGACATAAAGAATACGATGAACATTTAAATCGAAACCAAACAAACATAAATCTCAAATCAAACAAGTTTTCATGCAATTAAGGGCAAATCTTTGTTTGTAATCATGCATAGATCAAGAATCAAACATCTATTTTCTTTTATTAACGCTTAAAAGTCACGATATGATCGAAATGTGTTTGGGCAGTCAAAAAAACCATAGAATTTAAATGCATGAATGTGTTATTAATGCGTATTAACCCAATATTATTTGCTAAAGATGACAACCTCATATGTTTGTGTAAAGAATTAACCAAAATGTTCTTTTATAGATGAGTTCTTAGTTTTTAATTTGTTCAATTTCATCCTTAATTGACTACTAAAATGTAAATTCCTTTCAATTTGGATCCTAATTTGACCAATTTATACCTCTAAAATTACGCACCACTTACAGGTTGATCATTGGTCTTGAGAATCTACAATTAAGTCCTTAATTGGTCTCTAATCTTTAATTTTATTTTACAAGTAAGCCCCTGATTTGACCAATTAAACCTTCCAAAGCCTAATTTCAATTCTCAAACTTCAATTTCTTTTAATTAACACTCAAATTGATTCTAAAAATTTATTTTCCTTGCAAACAAGTCCTCAATAAAATTAATTAAACATTTCAAAATTCTCATTAAATCCTTAACCATCTAAATTTATATTTCTTTACCCCAAATAAAAATATTTATACCAATGAAGTCTTTTGTCAATTAAAATTGGGTTATTAATTTTGTAAATCTTATACATTTTGATCCCCCAACATTTTTACTTGTCATCTTAATCCTCTACCACCAACTTAAACAATTTTTTAAACTATTTTGTTGTATTTTTAGATTTTTTTTTAATTAAAAATAGATAACAACAAACTCATAATTCATAATAATAATAATCAGCTCCTTAATATACTTTATATTTTGGTGCACAAGTCTGCCGAGTGGACTAGGGTGGTGCTTTGTTTGAATTTTCAGTTATGGCTGGAAGTTCACCACGTGTCTTGCATAAAATGAAGTTGAAGAAAAAAATAATTCTACCCTTTTGGCTTTGTATGGTAATGTTTAATAGTGGTCGGTGGCGTTTCTTCGTTTTTTAAACCCGTAATTAAATCACCTTTCCGATAGCGACTTAGCGCTCATCCATTGAGAGAGAATATATATATATATTCACACATCTAATTAAATAAATTAAAAATTATTTATATCAATAAATAAAAAAAATATTAATAATAATTAAATATAACTATGCCCAATTTACATGTTTCAAGCATAACTGTATCTTTCTTCGGTCCAAAGTCTAAACCGATTGTGAAAGCTCATTTTGCTGGGCTAAAGTCTGCATTTTAATCTCAGGTGGTCGAGGTCGTTGGCGGCGAAGTCAGTACGGCCACCTCTCACCCCCAACCCAAAAAAAAAAAAAAAAAAAATCGGTGGAGACATCGAACGACGGGAGACTCAAACCTGGGCAGCAATATTGAGCTGCATGATGACTCTGCTTCCTGGACTTTCCCTTTTCTTAAGAAAGGAGATAACAGTTAATTTCAGACATCGCTTGTGTTCTACGTGTCTTGTCTTTGCTAGAAAATAATTTTTTTTAAAATAAATTTTAAAAGATAAATTATTTTATAATATTTAATAATATAATTAAAAATAAATTAAAAAATACTTTTTAATATTTGATTATCTCATTAAAAATGAGCTGAAAAATAACTTATTAATATTTTATTTTTTTCAAGTTTATTAAAATAATGAGGAACAAATCTTATAAATTAAAAAGTTGAATGATAATGAAATTAAAAAGAAATATAATTTCATAAATTATCTCAAATAAAATAAATAATAATCAAAATAATAGAGATCAAATCTAAAAAATAAAAAAATTGAAAGATAAAGAAATTAAATTAATAATAATTAACATTTCATAAAATATTTCAAATATAAGTAACAATAAAAAAAATGAGGATCAAATTTGATCGATAAAAAATTTCAATTAAAAAATGATAAGGGAAAAGCAAATAACAATTATAAAAATAAAGACCAAAATTAATATAAAAATTAAATTAGAAGAGATGAAATTGAAAAATAAATATTCAAAACAAAATAAACATAGCAATCAAAAGTTTAAGGACTAAATTTGATATAATCAGCAAATAATATGATATTTATAAATTTTTCACAACATCCGGAAAGTGTTTTCCGCTCAAAATAGAAGTAAAACACTTTTCTGTAAACCAAACCAATTTTTTTTTAACTGAAAATTGTTTTTCGTTGATTAATTTTTTTAATAGCAAATAAATACAAAAATATTTAAAAAATAATTTCTAAAATTTATTTTTCAAAAAACAAATAAACGAAGTCTAAATCTTAACATTTAACAGGCCTCTCATTGTCATGCAACGCAATTTATGCAGCTACTGTGACTATTTATCTGATCGTGCTTTTTTGAATTATTTAACAGGCCTCTCATTGTGATCACACACATATCACTTCAAGTTTGTCTGAATTATTGAAATGAAAAGGTTCGCTTTTCAGTCATGAGTTTGAAATAAATTTGAAGAATGCAGCACACTTATGCTCTCCTTGCTATTTTTTAAACATACATTTTAAACTTATTTTCACTCAAAAAAAAATATTAAATTAATATTAATATTAAAAATAAAAATAAATTTCAAAAATAGTTACGCTCTCGTCAAAAATGTGGTAACTTGTTTCAAAAATACATTTCAAATTTCTTTTCACTTAAAAAATATATTAAATTGATACTTTTTAAGTTATTTTTTATGATTTTAATATGTTGATGTCAAAAATAAAAAAAAAATATTATTTTTAAGTATTTTTAATTAAAAATATTTTTACTAAAATACCCTATATTACATTATCAAATACATACTCACATAGTTGGTAATTTTCTCAAAGGAAGAAGGATTTAGTCTTAATTACTTCAATTCTTTTCATTTCCTTATAATATTAAAACAAGAGTTAAAAGTGATTAAGGATTCAATATGCACACACTCAAAGTTTATTAAGGATAATTACAATAAAATTATTGTTTTACTCTTCTAACACAAAACATTTAGCTTTGATTTAACGATAATAATATTTTTTTCATGGGATGAAATTGTCAATATTGAATTCACTAGGATCATCTTAGTCATCTCACATTTTCATTAAATAATAAAATTACTAAATAACCCTTATAGGTAAATTTTATTTAATTTGAGTCTAGAGGCTTTTTTGATGTTTCACTTTATTTTAAAAATTAAAATGACTAAATTATCTTTAAATTAAAATTTTCTTAGATTTGTGTTCATGGGTTTTTTTTTTCATTTCATATGGGTTTTCTTTGTGATTATAAGGTGAGAAGAAATGCAATTTGATCTTTTTAAAATATTAAATATTATTTTAAAAAAGGAAAAATCATGCTGAGCACCCCAAGATTTGGTTCATTTTTCACTTTGCAACCATATTTTTAAATATTAAACTTTTCATCATGTACTTTGATGGAGGGTAACACTTTACATTCTCATAAGTTGACGCAGAAAAAAGTCAGTAAAAAACATGTATTTATTTACAAGAGTGTCATTATATTTGTGATAATGACCAATGAACCTCTAAAGGTTAAAATAACTAAAACACCACTCGAGTTATTGAGTTATTTTTATTTTTATTTTGAAAAAGAGTTGGTAGTTTTTATTTAATTATGAAAATATCATAAATCACAGCTAGCAACAATTTCCAGCCACATTCTAGCATACATTATCAAGCAAAAATATAGCATAATCTACATCATTTTTCCCAACATATCCTCTCTTTTTTTCACCAGAATTCCATCAAATAAACTTGTCAAACCTGGCAAAATTCCACATTTCCTTTTCCATCAAAGAAACTCAATTGATTTTCACCATAACTCATAAATAACATCTCAACAATTCCTTTTTCATGTTCACCGTAATTCTATAATCAACACAATCATAATACAAAATTATTACGAGCATGGAATCATCTTCATCAAGTACTAATAACATACAAAGCTGGTATAACATGGATGAACTAAAATCCAAAAATATAAAGTGTATGAAATGTGGAAAGAGAGCTGTTGTCAGAATATCGAAAGCAAAAGCTAGTAAAAACAAGCTATTATATATATGCGATAATAAGTCATGTGAAAACAAAATCATTAATTGATGCGAACATAAGAATGAAATTGAATGATCTACGAGAGGGGAAAGAGGTGTTAATAATGCTAATGATGTTCATTGAATAACAGATGAAATGAACAAATTGAAAGGCAAACTATATAGAGTTTGGATGAAGAAACACATGTGTAAGATTATTTGTAGTAGCTACTTTAGTGTGTACCATGTTAATGTTTGTAACAACTATATTGTTTATATTAAAGAAATGAAAAGTGCATGAATGTATTCCCCAATATAGTCAAAATTCAAGCAAATTCATATTAATCATATCAAAAGCATGCTACTTGAATAGTATGTGCACATAAAGCATCCATAAATAATTTAAATTGTCATGGTACTTAATATAATAACCATAATGATCCACAATATGACATTGATTTATATAAATAACAGTAAAGTAGCATTCAAAAGTCATAAGTCTTCTATACATCTTCAAACCTATATTTTGTATAAAACAACTTTGATTAGTAATTGTAATTTTTTTCATTAAATCTATAAAACTACGATGTATGTTTAGGAAAATCACATGTGTCTGATTTGATTATTGAGATGAGGATGTACCAGCATCACCTTTGTCGTGGGGGAGCCGCAACGTCATTGATGACGATGAGCTTTATCGTGTGTCATGATGAGGTGTGTGTATTGTTGGGAAGAGTTATTGGATTTAATCATAAAATTATGATTAAGGTTTAGGAGTTGCCACCTAGTATTATGGACATCAGGAACCTATGGTTTGTGAGAGTCTGAGTAAGGGACTGGTGGTGAAAGGAAAAGACGCATCGCCCACAGTGCACCCTATCTAATGTAAGTTGTATTGTTGTTTGATTATTTTTTAAGTCGGATTACTATTCGTTGGTCTTTTCTAAAGTCTAAATCAAATCTTTCTCCGTGAGAGAGCCTCTACCCTATCGGATGAAGTCTTAACCGTTCTAAAGTAAGTTTCCAGCATCACATTTATTTTACGTCTTGTATCTTTAACACCCGAGGATGTACTCTATCGTGTAATTTTACACCTCACAAATATTAAAGTCTACATTTAGAACCTAAAATATTGGAAAAAGGTTTTTGACATTTTGGTCAAACCTTAATGAAGGATCATAAACTGGTTATAATATACAATTTTTTTGAAAACATGAGAAAGATGCTATTTTTTTTTATAAAAATATGCTTGAAAAATTTCTTAGGATTTGATCGTATGCATGAAAATAAAATATTATTTTTTTTTTTAGAAAGGGGAAATTCATTTAAAATTTTTAAGAATTTTTTGAAAAGTTTTGGAGAAAGCCGAGTATTTTAATACTGGGTTTGTATCTTACAGTGTAATAAAATAACCCAGTACTAAACCAAATTGGTAGAAAAATTTGCGAGAAAATAAAAAAAAATTGAAAGGATTTTTAAAATTTTTTATTTTTTTTAAGATATATAATATTATAATATATGGGCTGGTTCGACCTAACTAATTAGGTCGAGCTTAGGAAAGTTGGGTTGGGCCGATCTCGACCTAACAAATCTCTTTTTTTCTTTTTTTGAGGCCCAGACCAATTATCTAGGTCGGGTTAGAACTGGTCCGACCCAAATTCCACTGGAACAGTGAACATGAATTATAATTCACGTCCACTGTTCACATGAACAATGGAACTGCATAGAAAAGAAGGAGAAGAAAAGGAAGGGGAAGGGGAAGGGGAGCGAATCACCTGACGTGGCAGCGATGGATGGCTAGCTTGAGAGGAGGACTTGAGGCCAGTGGTGGAAACGGTGGAGGCTAGTTGCGGACGAGAGGGAGGAATCACTGATGTTGGTTGCTGGAAGAGAAAAGGGAAGAAAAGTCTGACGAAGAGACAATGAATGGTGTAGGTTGTTGAAGGAGCTAAGGGTGAGTCAGTGGAGGATATTTCCAGCTGTTGGTGAAGGAGAAAGGTTTTTGTGAGGTCTACGAGGCTGAAGACACGGTGGAGAGAGAAGGAAGAGAGAAAAGAGTTGGTTGGGAACTAGAGAATGGCTGGATTTTTCAGCATTTTGACCCGATTTTCTTCTTTTTCATGCCATGAAATCCACCTCTATTTATAGAAGGTGAAAGAGGGTAATCTTGTCTACACAGGAGAAAACTTTCAGATTATTTTGGTTCATGAGTTGTCAAATTTGATGGACATATGAGGCATTAAATGCACTTGAAAAGTAGCCACTTGGGCAACTTTTTAGCTAAAAATCAGGGAAGATAATGAATAGTGACAAGACAACGCATCGTTTAGTATTTTTTTATGCAAAATAGCTTCGTTTACGATTAATTTATGGAGTTTTGCCCAACTTCAATTTAGTCCTCCAGCTTTTATTTTTGTGCAATTGCACCCCTAATTGACCATAAACTTTTGTTTTAATGAGAATTAAGCCCCAACCGACTTCAATTTGAACCCCGCATTTGCATGCCTTTTGAAATTTGGTTCTTAGTTGTGAAAATTTTTAATTCGACCCCTAATTGACCCCAAAACTTCAATTTTCTTGCAATTTTGCCCCTAATTTCAATCAATTAACTTGGTAAAAATTAAATTTGATCTTTTAAAATTCCACTCTTCTCAATTAAGCCCAAATTGGACCCCCAAACTTAATGTTTTACCAATTAAGCCCCAAATAAAGTTAATTTAACTCATTTAAAGTATAATTAAGTCCTTGCACTTAATTAAATCCTTCAATTGGACCCAAATTGATTCTTAAACATAATTAAAATTCAATTTGGCCCATGATTAAAATGAAATTGGCCTATTAAAAATTTAATTATGTTCTTGGCCTTAAGTTTTATGCAAATTCATCCAATAATCATTTAATTTGATATTAAATTTGCATTTTTTTCTCCATTTCTGGGTATAATGGGGTACAATTAAATCTCGATTTTTCTCTAAAATTACAGCTTGATTTTTTTGTATTTTTTGAATCTTACCCAATCTTCTTTCTCCACATTGCCAACCTTTATTTGATTTTTTTTTATTTTGAAAAAAAAATAAATGTTGGGGAATAACCTAGAATTGGGTTATGAGGACCTTTACCATATTTGCCTCCTCTTTTTCCTTTTAAAACTCTTGAGATACCAGGAACATTGAGCCTTCTCCCAACAGTGTTGGATCCTCTTAATCCCTTTCCAGAACTACCCAATCCCTTTCTAACACTACCAGATCCTCTCACAGCATTGCCACCAGCAATTTACTCAGTACCATCTCATTGGCATGTCCTGTAATTATGTTCATATTGTCTGCAAATTGTGCATTAAAGTATGGAAGACCTTTTCCTAGTTGTACCATATTGATCCTCTCCTTTTTTCCTTTTATCCATTGTTTCTTAATCTGTCCACACTCCCTTTGTGTTTTTGGAGGTAGAACAATTACATTTTCTTGAAGATCAAGATCAGCTTCCGATAATGGGTATACCACCTCAAAGTAAGCTTTTTTAAATGTATACATACTGTAATATTCACTACTCGGATCTTCTAACTCAATTATTTTATGATTAACATAAGGGATAACATATAAGCATGAAATATCAGTCATTACCCATTCTCCACATGAACAATGATTTTTTCCCAAATCAAACACAATGCCATGTTTAGCCCTCATAGAATTGGTATTCATCATAACTATCTACAATATTTCTCATGTTCCTTATTTTTTTCAACAGATATATTCAACACTTTTCTAATATGAGATATGGTATATGATGTCCAATTTTCAAAATAAGCAAATCTTTCATGAAACCTAGCCATAAGTTTCAATCTAATCTTTTCTAATAACAAAAGAATTGGCATGTTTCTTATTTACCAATCCAGTTGTTGAATTATTCGACCATATTATTAGTCATATTATCAACATTAATTTTAGGGTCAAACATATCTCTTGCTTAAGTCTTAGTCGGAATATTCTTCAACCAATTGGCAATTCCATTGTCAACATCCCTAATGTCTCTTAAATAAGTATTGTAATTGAGATTTGTGTAAGCTTTAGATGCACCTTAAAACCCCTATTTTTCAAATTCAATCCACGAAACCTTTCTTTTTGAAGTTGGCATAAATATGCCTTCAACAATGCTAATGCATTGCCTCTGGGAATACCTCGACAACAGTTTTAGGTAAACTCTGGAAAGTAAATTATGATAGTTAATACAATTCCCAAATAGATGCAAGTTTAGAAAAGATAAAATTTCTAATGCAATTAAATTATGATAGTTAAATTAACCTTTTGTATGTCATACATTATGCAAAATCGTCTTTGATATATTCCATGTTTTATAAATCCATACAAAGAATATAAAAAAAAACATATGGCATATTTCATTGTTTTCACACTTAACAACAACATAAACAACATAAAAACAATCTATTATTTTCATCCAAACTCATTGCACTCAATAATACATCTTTATATGGACCTTTAAGATGACATCCTTTATCGCTTTCAAACAAACATATATATGTTTAAACTTTCATGGTAAATGAACATCCAAATTATAATTATGGTTAAATCCTAAATATACATCAGATCTTGGATTATATTGCTTTAATAGATGGATATATTTAGATAGTCTTTTAAAAGACTCCTTGTGATTTCCTTCCACAAACTTCTTAGCCTTTGTCATAGCTCTCCATAATTGCATATTGTGTGGCTTAATACCAAATTTATAATCCAAAATCATTGAAAATGATTTATTGGATATAGATGGGCTAACACTAATTATTGATAGCAATTTATTTGCTATCCATATTGAATTTGCATCTTTTATACTTGTTGAATGCAAGTGTGTTTATCCCTCAATGATTTTATCATGAATTTTTGACTATCAAGAATGAGGGAACCATATATCCACAAATCACAATCATCACTCATGCATAAGGCACCTACCTTAACTTTCCGATTAATATATCTTTTAACCTGATATCATTTTTAACCTCATACTCTCGGAATACATCTCTAAAGTGAGTTACATTTTAAAAGATTTAACATTATTTAAACTCTATTGATCCATCAACTACAAATTTAAACCTCTTACATATAAAACCAACAGTTGGATCCACATTTGTCTTCTTTTTATTATTATTTTACTCTCCTTTCCATTTTCATCTATATTGTCCTCATCACTAGATTTCTCTCTAACTTGCACATCAATATCTTCTTCTTCACTACTCATCTTCAAGTCGTTAGAATCAGAAGCACCATTCAATATTTGATTAGTAGAAAAATTAGCTTGTAAACTATCAATTCACCCATCTCAAGCTTTATTATAAAATTCAAATACGTCCTCATCAGAAGGGATATAATCATCATATACTTCATAATCAGAATATTAAAACCACTACCAGAATATCCAACATCATCATATACATTTAGGATTTCAATTTTCAATTTTTAACTACTGATAATATTAAGTTTTTGTTAAGTATAGGAAACTAAACCTATATTCTAATGATTTAACAATAACAAAACGCATTCATAGATTTTGAAATCTCGTTTGTTAAAAACAATTCCACATACCTTTTGTTGTTGGGTTCTTTAAAGAAATTGATGTTAATAATAAGAAACTTTTGTGTGAAATGAGAGAATGTGACAAATAATGTGAGTTTTTCTATGTTTTATCTTTAAAGATTAATTTGTATTTGAATTTGAATTTTTGATTTTGTGTTTCAAAGTGAGATTAGGGGAGCAAGAGGAGAGAAGCTTAAGACGAGTGGTCTTGGTTAACTGCGATGCTTTAATATAATATGTTTCTAAACTCTAATTAACATGAGACTTTACCTTAATATAGTTTCATGTGCCTAGTATATATGTCATTGTAAAATTTCAGCTTGAATTGAAAATATGTTTGATCTCACAAAACCGAAAGGAAAAATTCAAACCTGACTTGGTTTATTTAGAGGAGACTATAATGTTTTGGAGTTGCAAATTCCAACACCTTGGAGATAATAAACACGGGTTTTTATTAATATTATTGTTTACAGTAAAACATTCTTTCTTTGCAAGGACAAAGATCATACAACCAAATTATTGATGATTAATTGGCTTCATGGTGTTATTCACATACTTTGGGTTCTTAGGTGCATGGTTATCTTTGGGTCCAAGTTTATCCCAATACCTTTGGTTTTTAGGTATAAGCTTACCTCTAGGTTAGGGTTTTATCAAATTGGTTTTTAGATTTCTAAGTTGTATTTGAACTTCGTTAGAGGTTGCTTGACCTCGTGTTTAACAAGTCTACAGCAGTTGACATCAAAGCTTGGCTCTATTAATTAGGTCATATCCTCTTTGTTTTCATTGCTTAAATTTGTTTCCATGTGTGTGTGTGTGTGTGTGTGTGTGTGTTTGTGTCTTCTTTCGGGTAAACTTTGTTTTTTGTTTTTCATTATTGTCTAGTTTTATGCTCAAGGTCCTTTGATATATATATAAAAAAGATCCCATCTAATTATGTTTAGAATATCTATTTGGAGTAAAAAAAAACAAGATCGTAAATTCAGGTTTATAAGAGATGATTCATTTGGGTAACAAGGTAAATTGAAGTTATCAGATTTAATTAGGTACCTATAGTTTTAGATATAAAATTTTGGGTTAGAATTCATTCGCCATCATGTTTTTATATCATATCTTACTTGTCTTCTATCTCTTTTTGCTACTTGTGTCATGTATTCACCAAGAAAAAAAGGAACAGAGAAGGGTTATCACTCAAGCACGCAAAAATCTATCCTGTATGGTTGGGGTTTTGAGGCAAGAATTTGATAAGTTATAAGAACTATTCTATGAATGTCAAGCTTTAGAGATATAGGTGCAACAATGTTGAAATGATGAAAGACAAAAGAGAAGAGCTGCTACTTTCATACAAAGTTGTTAAAGGCGAGAATTGGCAAGAAAAAAGCTTTAAAGGCTTAAACAAGATACCTATAAAACATTCATTATACCTATTTATGATTCAAGGATGAATCACATTAAAGAGAGAGGAAATGGTATGCTACAAGAAAAGGTTGAATAAGAAAATTTGCATTCTAGCGTAATTATGTTTATTGTCTACTTTTATGCTATCAAGTATAACTCTTAGTCTGATCGTTGGATTAGGCTAAAATTATACTAGGAGTTTCTAGACATATTTTTATATATCATGTTAAAATTTTAAGTCAATTGGAGTTTCTACACAAGGAAAGAAAGGTTGGTGGTATTTAATGGCAAAATAGTTTTGTATTTTCCATATTCTATAAGAAAATTAATGGGCAGAAACTATTATAAAGATTCTCATGCTTATTTAGAAGAGTTAAAGTCAGTTTCAAGTTGAATTTTTTAAATGTATAGTTTTACGCTAACTAGTATAATTTTTTATCCGATCGTTGGATTGAGCTAAAAGTTTACCATAAGATTTTAGAGGTCTTTTTTATATTGGGTTAAGATTTAAAATCAATTGGACATCAGGAAAACCTTGACGTAAGGTCTAGAAGCTACTACGCAAGAATTGCCACTTAGTTTTCTAATTGATTTAGGATTTTTTTTCTATTTTATTTAGAATTATTTTATTATTTTTCAGAATTGTTTACGATGTTTTTACCTAGTATAAATAGGGTTATTTAGCTTGTACTTAGGTTTTAGCTCTTGAGCCATGATGTTTTGAATAAACTTGTGTTTTGCATCATGCAACAATTTTCTCTTTGCTGAGATGAAGAACAAATTTGATTTATCAAAGTATAACTGATCTTGTGGTACTTTTCTTATACTTTCTATTCGTAATTCGTTAATCATTAAATAGGAGTTCATTCCAATAGTATTGGTACTTTAATTTTGATAATCCATGTATCACATTCCTATAAAAAATGATTCTTTAACTTTTTAGGATTTATCTTTATTGTATGTAGATTATAAGATCATGAATTCAATCACAAATTGCTGCCAATTGTTGGAAAAAGTAATGTAAAATAATCATTCCATTAGTGACCTTCTAGATACAACTTAGAGCTTATTATATTTGCTGAACTTGGAAATTTTTGGGAGCAGCTGCCTACAGAGCATGTTTTCTGTAATTTTCTAGGTCACCCTGAATTCTAATGACAATAACATATTGCAGAAAGCACATAATCCTATTACTATGTAAAAAGCAATCCATGCAACAACATTCTCAAGCATCAACACTGACAGTATAGCTAAACCAATAAGTTGAAGCCTTCTGTTCTTTATCCAATTTCAGCATACTTCCAAACACACGCGCGCGCGCGCATACATTCAATGCTTCTTTGATGGTGGATCTTCTAAAACAAAGCGAATGGACTTGAGTTGGACCTGAGTAAAATAAACTAGAGATACAACAGATCGAATTCCTTCCCAATCTCTATTTTCCATATGCTCACAGATTAGTGCCTTATGGCCTTCATCACAACAACCAGCATAAAAAACTAGGTTTCTATGATGAATTTGTGTAAGAATGTTTGTCTACAATGATCAATTCTGTCTTATTTAGTATTCTGTGATTGTAATGTTTTTATCTCGTGTTTTCAGATTATAAAACTATAACATATATTGTCATCACCTAAAATTTAATCCTATTATTGTTTTTATATACTTGAAAACATAAAAAATATATATATTATTTTAGTAAATCTAGTCAATATTAATCATTTCATTATTTTTTATCACTTTTATTTATTTTTGTGTCAACTTAAGTTATAAATAATTAAAAAAATAAGAAAGATAAAAATAAAAAAGAGAGAGTGGGATAAAATATAGTTGAGGAGAAAATGGGATATATAATTGAATTTAAGGTAGGTAAAAAAAAAAAAAAAAAACTTAGGATGCAATTGGGGACATAATTGAAATGAAATTAAGAGAATTGAAGGACCAAGGACAAATATGTAACAAGTGCCAAATCCAGGGTTCTAATTGATTCAATTAGGGATGCAATTGAAAAGAAAAAAAAATAAGAAATGCAACCAAATTAACCAAAAATACACACTTTTGGAAACCAATCACTAAACTAGAATAAACAACTAAATCCAGGGGTTATGATAAAAGAAGCAAAATGTTTCTCCAGCTAAAATTATAGAAATTCCATCCAAAAAACTCAGCCAAAATCACAGAAATTCATCCACAAAATCCTAGTCTCAATCCCATAAACTTAGCCCAAAAATCTCTTAGGATGTTGATGAATATAGCATATAGTTTTTTAATTCAACTTTTTGTCAACGAATTTGAAACTAACCAATTGATGGTTTGCATACTCTATGCTTGCAGCTGGCAAGAAAAAAACAGCTTCCTGTTGATAAAGCCCGGTGATGATTTGGTGGGTAATACCAACGATGCTCTCGATGACTACGTACGACTTTGTGTAATCTGTTTCGTTGATAGGCATTACATTTTTGGGCTCTGCATGTTTCATCATAAGCACATTTAAACACCATGATTGATGATGATTGAGTTAAAGCTGTAAACAACGTTGTTAAAGAGGAAAACACTGCATTTTTTGCCCCTTTTTTTTCCAACTTGTTTCAGTTGAACCCTTGAAAGACATTATTCATAATCGAATCAGGCACTGGTTCCACGCTTCATCTTTCTCAACTCCCATGATCCCCATTGAACTTTCGTATTAGCTCGTGCATAGCTCATCACCTAATAATCACCACTTCTCAATTCTATTAAACACTTGGAGCATTTTTGTTTATGCTTGTCTTGCGTTTCGAACTGATGAAAAGCAGCTAAAAGGAAACGTGTAAAAACTTATATAATTAAAAAGAAATATCAAATTATAAATGTGTTCATGAAAGTTTGGAAGTTGAATGCTAATTGGAATGAGATTTGAGGAAATCGTTTTTCATTGATGCTAATTGCAATAAATCAATCGAGAAGGCAGTGGCAGAATGTTGCAAGGCCAACCTAACAAACACAAAGGAAATAAAACCAAAGAGGAAAAATAGAGCTAGTCAATAAAGGCAGTGGCAGAATGTTGCAAGGCCAACCCTAATCAATCGAGAAGGCATTGGTAGAATGTTATCTTGGCATGCATCAACAACATATATAAGCATCAACAAAAAGAAAAAAAATCTCATTAGCAGTGTCTTATGAATAGAGCTAGTCAATAAAGATCCAATTATTTGATAATTCTACCCATTTAACCAAAACATACATGTCCCTAGCTCCTCCTTGGTTCTTTGAATGATCAATCTGGCCACCTATGGAAGTCGTTACAGGCATCGCATTATACAATCAAGTGTTTTTCTTTGTATTTTGATCATCTTCTACCTCCGTTATGGTCCAAAAACTGTGCTGATCGTGGAGGTGATTTTGCCAGCAATGGCAGTCACACATTTCCATCCATATAGCATAAGAGAACATTGGATTACTTGCGTTTCAAAGTCTTCCTAATACCACATGATTGCCCCACGACAAATGCACTCGATCAAAGGTGGGCTCACTAGTAAGTTGCCTATAATTAAATGGCTATGATCGATGCTGGTTAAAATTATTCAACGAATGATGGACTTAGTAGCCACCCCCAAAAAAAAAAAAAAAAGAAACATAACCATGTTAAGGAAAATCTTGGTTATGATACTCCCAAAACATCATCAATTATATCGTATCACCAACTTGGTCTCAGGGCATCATAATATCTCTAGGCGATTCTTTTTCTGGTAACTCGTAAAATACATATTCAATCCTCACCTACCTCTATTTATATACAACTTTCAACTACCTCACGATCCAAGAATGTTATAAACTGTTTTACCATAACCTATAAATGTATATCCTAGTGTGAATCTTGTTATTCAATGAAGGCATAATCATCTACTGCACGAAGAAATTCTCTGTTACTCGATTCTGCAACATGAAAAAGAACGATGCAAAATCATCTTACTGACATACCATTTAAATCCTTAACGATATGGCCTTTACTACCACTGCTACCAACAGTATTAGTATAACTTTGCCCTTCTCCTCCTAACAATTCTCTAGGGTGATAATTCATTGAATAATCAATGAATCCTTTTCTTTTTCTCTCCCAACTTCCATTCGATGTACACTTGCAAGACTTACATCCTTAAACCTCACACTTTTTTACCAAATTATAGGAATAAGTACACTACCAGAAAATTAACAAATATAAACAAAAATATCAATTAAATTTTAACCATCAGTAAATTACTAAGACATTTACTGATAGAATATTTATTTGCTATGTACCTCAGTATCTACTGACAACAATTTTATGTTGGTGTATACCGAGGGGATTATAGTTGGAAATGATGGAATGAAAAAAAAAGAAGAGAAAAACAATGTATTATTATTACAGATAGTATTACTGAAAAAATGAACTCGTCGCTAATATTTGTCGTTGAATCCATAGTTTTTAAGTTATAACCTGTCAATTGACCCCTTCTTTTTCCCTTCCCCATTTATTCTTCTTCTTCCATTTTTTCTGTAAAAAAAAAAAAAAAAACAAACAACCCCTTCTACTTTATCACAAATCAAGCTATCATCATCATAAATTTGGTTATCACGACACTCATTCACATGATACGATGTATGGAGTCATGGTACACTCTTTCAATGGTGAAGTCTGAAAATATTTTAATAGGAAGTATCCTCGGTTTTTAATGGAATCATAAAACATATATCTTCGGTTATGTATAGATGGATTTAGATCATTTAGGTCATTTGAAGGATGACAGATTGTCTGGAATGAAGAGTCATCATTTTCACGTGTTTATGTAAACTTTCATTCCACCTTCTTACCGGGATTTATTGCCAAATGAAATATGAAATGCAGAGATCAATCACTTTTTTAGAGATATATGCTCTAACAAAGTGCATACCCAATACATGGAAAAGCTTGAAATGAATATTGTCTAGATAATTTGCAAATATGAGATGATAATAAAGATGAATGTATCCATTTTAGAGGTTAGGGATTACACATGCATCCTAATTAAATTTCTATTATCTTTTTTTAATTTAAAACATTCATTTAATTCCATGCAAATACTTATTCAACTCGTACCATTTCGAGCTCAATTAAGAACAAGAATCAACTATGTTCCAAGATATGACGACGTTAGAGAAGTGCCTTCGAGTAAAAATTTGTCAATATTTTCCCATCGTGAATGACCTTTATACCTTTTATTCAATAAGTACAATAATTAACATGTTATTTTCAAATAATGTTTCTCTTATACTCTCATAAACTGATAGATTGATTAATTCCTTGTAAGCAGAATCGTCAATTTTTACTATCTTAAAATTCAAATATAATTGAATCTTAAATTTTCTAATTACAAGATGAACAATCTTCCACGTGATTCAGAACACAAGTAAACACTACTTAACAATTCTTATCTTTTGTAATACTTAATTTCATTACATCTTTATCTTTAATTGTTAATGGTTGGAATCTTGTACCAATTTTATCAATTGAGAGGGAATTCTAGTAGTAGTTTGAATTTACTGTGTTTGGATCCTGAAAGAAATGTTAGGTGCTATAACAAGTATTTTGTCAATGTATATGTTTTTCATATGGAAAAATATGGTCAGGGTAAAAAGACATATAACAATGGAGTTTGTGTTAAGGGATCAACTTCTAATGAGTCTAAAGTTCATTATTATAGGAAGTAGAAGAGGTCATAGAATTGCAATATCATATCAAGCATAATATAGTCTTTTTATTCAAATGTTATTGGTATGATACCACCGGTAAAGAAATTAGAGTAGATCTCTACCGTGGTTTCGTAAAAATTAATACAAATGCTAAACTTTGCAACGTCGACAATGTCTTTATTTTCGCCAAGCAATGCCAACACGTTTATTACACATACACTCCTTCCTTTAGAAATGATCATACTAGGATTGGTTGGTTAACCGTAATGAAACCCAAACCTATGTGTCAGATTCATGTTATTTAGGATGGTAACAATGAAGTCATTGTAGGACATGATGTCTTTCAACTTGATAAGTTAGTTTATACATATTGACTTGCTTTGTCTACCTACTTAGAAGAAAATTCAAATTTTCACTTCATGGGGAATACTTTTGTTAATTTTAATGCTGGGGATTTAAATGATGTATTAAGAACCAATGGACATATAGTGGTCAATGAAGATGATGATATCGACAAGCAACAATTCAATAAAGAAGACTATTGTGGACATGACAATGATAATGATGATGATGATGAAGAAAAAGAAGAAGAAGACAATGTTGATTAATTTATAAAACATCAATGTGTAATGAAATTGACTTTAATGTAATATTTCTAGTTGTTCTTTTGTAATCAATGATGTATTAAGAACCAATGGACATACAGTGGTCAATAAAGATGATGATATCGACAAGAAACAATTCAATAAAGAAGATTATTGTGGACATGACAATGATGATGATGATGATGATGATGATGATGATGATGTTGATTAATTTATAAAACATCAATGTGTAATGAAATTGACTTTAATGTAATATTTCTAGTTGTTCTTTTTATAATTAATGACAAGAATGAAATGTTTGTTTTTGTGATTTTATTATTATAAATAGACCTGAAATTTTTCAGAAACCCTCCAAAATAAACTGAAATGTTTTTAGTCCATTAACGATTCTATCTATAATGGTCAATGGCATGATCGTGTAATTTCTCTCCAACTCTCTAGAACTTTCTAACAGAATTAATTTATTGATAATTATATATATCATAGTTAGTGGTATGGTCGTGTAATTTTTATCCAACTCTCTAGATTTTTTTTGATAGAATTAGTTCATGGGTGATTCTATTTGTAATGGTCAGTGGCATGGTCGTGTAATTCTTTTTCAACTCTTGAAACTTTTTGACAGAATTAATCCATCGATGATTTTATCTGTAGTGGTCATGTTATTTTCCTTCAACTCTTTAGACCTTTCTGATGGAATTAGTATGTCGGTGATTTTATTTGTAATTTATAACCCATTGGTGATTTCATCGATATAAAACAATTTTCCCCCTAATATTTTTGTTTTTCATATCTATCCAACCTGCAAATATAGTAAAATCACAACACAATAACACCATTTCTATTTATAATAATAAAATCACAAAAACAAACATTTCATTCATGTCATTAATTATAAAAAGAACAACTAGAAATATTACATTAAAGTCAATTTCATTACACATTGATGTTTTATAAATTATTTCTGAAAAATTTCAGGTTTTGTTGAAATCTTTAATTTATAATTAGAGATGGACTTACCGATGAAATTTAAAAATTATTAAATTTTGAATTGTCCATCAGTAATTCCATCGTGAAAAAACTCCAATTAAAAGAATTGAATCCCAAACTGTGGAAAACAAAACTTGTCTTCTTCCTCTCTCTTCCTCTATTATATCTGTAATTTCTTCTCTCTCTCTCTCTCTCTCTCTCTACATTTCCTTCCTCTCTTCTTTCTTTGTCAACCTTTTCTCTATTTCTTCCCTCTCATTTTCTTCCTCTCTTAATCCATCCTCAATGTTAGAATCCTTCATGCCAGGTAAATCTCCAACTCTTTTGTTTTTTTTATTGCCATTGTGTTTGAGGTATATGGGTTAATTTTTTGTTTTTTCACTCTCACTTTCTCCCTCTCCCTCCATTAAAGTCTTTCTTTTTTATCAATCCCAGTAAGGTCTTCGAATAGGTAAATCTCCTTGTTCTTCCTTCTTTTTTTAATTGTCATTGTGTTTTGTTTATATAGGTTATTGTTTTTTGTGTTTGATGATTGCTTTTGAAATTAGTTGTATTTTTTTCTATACTCATATTTTGTCCATATAAACCAACCCTCAAACAACCACCTCATTTCATGGGGAGTATAAATACAAGGAGGAGAGAGATAGGATGATCCATCCTCTTCCCAAAACAGCAGCTGCATGTCGTTCTTCTCTTCCTCTTTCACAGCAGAAACCTAAACCAAACCA
>Ga0325410_1001280_pt1 | contig 27781 bp, 21 predicted proteins | sample PopdelMetagenome_16_FD_206182 | JGI IMG/M metagenome (GOLD analysis project Ga0325410, IMG submission 206182) | Populus deltoides microbial communities from Bellville, Georgia, United States - Xylem-PdIQD-R3 | ecosystem: Host-associated > Plants > Phyllosphere > Stem > Wood/Secondary xylem...
AGTACTTCAACTCATCAATCAATTCTTTCATTTATGTGATAGGCCTGCATTTAAGATGAACATTTACCATAAATTAAAGGTATCTTATATTATTAGATATGTTATTATAAAACATGCTTTAGTTGAGTTATTGATACTTCAAGTGCAAAATGATGATATAAAACCTTGATAAAAATACACTTTTAAGTACTAATCAAGTGACCTACCCAAGTGGAAGAATGACCTCATTATAATGGGCGAACTACCCAGATAAAAAAAACATGGAGAATTGGTCGCATTGTAATGGGTGACCTACCCAGAAAAAGGATGGTGTGAGGGCTCAAAGGCGTACTCGAAAGGAGGTAGGGTTAGAAAACACACTACCCAAGAGATGGTGGCTTAAAGGGGCACTCGGAAGGAGGCAGGGTTAGAAAACGCACTACCTGAGAAGTTAGAGCTCAAAGACGCACTTGAAATGAGGTAGGGTTAGAAAATGCACTTCCTAAGAAGTAAGGGCTCAAAGGCGCATTCAAAATGAGGTAAAGATAGAAAACGCACCACCTAAGAGATTGTGGCTCGAAGGCGCACTCGGAAGGAGATAGGGTTAGAAAACGCACTACCCAAGAAATGGTGGCTCAAAGGCGCACTCGAAATGAGATAGGGTTAGAAAATGCACTACCTGAGAAATGAGGGCTCAAAAGCGCACTCGAAATGAGGCAGGGTTAGAAAAGGCACTACCTGAGAAGATGGTGGCTCAAAGGTGCACTCGGAGTGAGGTATGGTTAGAAAACGCATTACCCAAGAGATAGTGTCTCAAAGACGCACTCGAAAGGAGGTAGGGTTAGAAAATACATTATCTAAGAGATGGTGAAACACCGATCTTACAATGTTGAAAACAATGCATTATGATCAATATGCATGTATACTTACCTGAGAAATGTAGGTCCCCATTTCTTCATGATGTCTTTCTTTCTCAAAAGTTGGAGTGTTGATAGTAAACATCAATGGCTTTTTTGCTCTTGTTTACTTGAGTCATATCTTGTGATCTTGACCTCTAGGAAGGATTTGATATCATCATACTTCCTTGTCCTCTGTACTTTATCTCAAGGGTTGCCAATTTTGCTCGACATTTTTCTTAGAAAAGGAATCATGGAGCCAGCCCTATCAGGAGTTTTTGATTGCCCCCCCAGCTTGATCATGCCCCCAAGTGTTCAATTCGAGTTTGGGGATGAGGCTATGTGAAAGAAGGTTTGACAAGGAGTTGTTTTCATGCAGAAATTTTGGAATTTCAAAGCTATTCTAGACACATAAATTATTTTGATAGCAATTCAAACCAAACTCATTCTGAAGAAATTCAAGTGATTCATATGGAGAGGTTTTCAGAAGTGATGAAAAATTTTTATTTTGATTTTGGTGAAAAATATGAAGTGACATTTAGTTGGTCAAAATGGTTCAAGATTTAATATGAGAGTTTCAAAGAACCAGTCTTCAAAGCCTTCATTTTATTTGTATGAATAATAAGCTTGTTTCGCATGGGAAAGCATTGCATACCGATTCAGATTGCTTGCCTTTGATCAGAAAAGGCTTGATTAAGCACGTAATGTAGGTTTGGGCTATTGGTTATGAAGAAAAAGGATATTTGCAGGCTCAAAAGGTGTTTTAGGGATTTCAAGACTAAAGATCACTAGTGCTTGTTTCCTAACCTTTTGTCTTTGGAATATCTTCCCAAAATGGTCTATCGTGCCCCCTAATGTTGGGCTTGGGTTTTTTCTCTTTGTTTTTGTTTTCTTTATTGGGTTGAGCATTATCATATTAGTTACTTTTGTGAGAAGTTCAATTCTTGAATCCTTTGGATTTTTCTTCATGCCTTTAGCTTTGTTTGGGCACCTTTGATGATTGAGAATCTTCTTTTATACCCCCTAGTGTTGCTTGGGCACTTTCAATCATTGAGATTTTTTTCTATGTCTCTTGCACTTGCCCTCAATTTGGAGTGTGATCCTAGCTAAGGTTATTTTTAAAAAAATAACATTACTAGGCTCAAAAGAGGACTGTGAAGGATATATTTTAGCCTCGTAAAAAGATTATCAAAGATGGTCTTTCTTTATTCCAAACTCATGCATTTAGGATTGGTAAGCCTTGCTTTCATGCGAGTATGCAAAATAATTTCTCATTATTCATTCAAATAAAACTCAAACTTTTGAGTCACCTCATGTTTTTTTTCATTTTTTTTTCAAGTTTTCTAGGTGTATGGTTACCTTTCTAAGGAATCACTTGAATTTCCAGAACTTGTTTGTTTGGACAAACACCAATATGATTTCTGTCTCATACCAAAAACTTTGAATTCCCAAAAAATCTTTGTGAACATGTGCGATCATGCATAGTCTTAGAAGAAAAGGGAAACACTCCAAAAGTTATTGGCGCAATGGTGTCATGCTTAAAGGTTATGCTCAATGTGTTATTTGCATGAAACAACAAAAAAAATGAAGGCATGTCATGAACATAGAAAAACACATGATCTTATTAACAAGAAAGGCTCATTTGACAAAGAAAGTCTTGTGGTATACGAGCTTACCAACAAGACTGAAACAGGTTGAAACAAAAAATTAAGAAGTTTTGAAGGCATGATCAAACAGAGGTAGTTATTTTTGGACAGAACAAGAACAGACTCCATTCTGCAACTGTGGTGCAATTCCCCTACGGTTATCTTTCCCACAAAAGCTTTTGCAGAAATGTTGGATTGTGTTGAGGCTCTTGACCATGTTTGCCCCTAATTTCTTCGGGTAGAGTTGTTGTTGGGGTTTGAACAAAGATGATAGATTGGTTGGAAGGAACTTCCTCAAAGATATTTCTAAGTATTTGCTTGAGTAAGCTAGAGGCGAGTCAAGTTTTTCTTTAGAGACTCCAACTCTTCTTAAAAATGGACGTTATGACGAGCACGCTCTTCATCTTCCATGTTTTTCGCTCAAAGTCAGGTGTTGTAGACTCGTAGGGGACCTACTTTTCATCCCAGTGCATGCATGACAAATGTATGAACATGTAATCTATATGATGAACTCACCCTTCGAGGGATGACATATGATCATAACTCTTGCATGATGAAACAAGAATCTTGATTCTTGCCCAAACTCTACAATGAAAATTTTTTTAGTGACGGTCATTGTGTCACCCACAAGTCTTGAGTTCAAGATGCTTCAAGAAAGGTTTGCCCTGATGTAAATAAAGATAGAATATATATCCTAAGAACAAGTTCTATTCATTATGTGAGTCAAATGGTAGGTTTACTACTTGGTCTCTAAAAATGGTCTCTCGTTGTTCCAATGATCACTCTCTTGAAGGCAATATGGGAGCTCAGTGGGCAACGAGATGGATCGTGTACCAACTATTACCAGTCTAAGCACTCAACGAAAAGTTGGGGTTTACACAAACTTAAACCTTGACTAAAAGTCGTAAGGTAAGCTATTAGTCCCCCTCCTAACCTGAAGCTTGTGTGTTTTTTAAAAAATTACAACATGTGATGCATGAGACAATTCTATACAATGCATGGATAAAAAAATAAAATAAGACAAAAGGCAAAAAACTTAAACACATCAAAAACACAAAGCTTAGTCCAATATTGTCAGAAACAGTACCTTCCCCGGTGGATTAGCCATTTTGTTGCACGTCACCCGCGCGGCATGGGTTGGCGATTTTCGTTTCATTGATTGATTCATTGAGAGTCGCCACCTAGTAATTAATTGAGGGCTACTAGGAAATCTGGGTGTACTGGTCTTGTCAGAGATTCACTGTTAAGGGACTGGTTGTGGTTAGGGAAGGTATTAACACCCCTAATGCACTCTACATGAGGTAAGCTGCTTTGTGACTTTGATGTGTTAAAAAAGTTTTAAAAATTTTATCTTTTCATTGGATATTAGAAATACAACTTACGTGTAAGTTCATAATCCTTAACCATGAACAAATCAAAATATTAAATTCTTCTTTATTCTTTGCAATTTTATCATAAAAAAAACATCCATAAAAAACATTCAAACACACACATACACTTTTACTATATTTTTTTTTTCTTTTTCTTTTTTTTCACATCCATACTTTAAAATACAAATTCAAAACAACTAAACAAAAATTACATTACATAATTTCAAATTTACAAAATAATCCTAAAAAATCCAGAGGAAGACTTTTGGAACTACAAGAACAGTGGTCTGCTCCACGCGCTGCTACAAGAAACTCCACAGGACGGGGCGATCTTGAATGGCTCACTCCCCTCTTCCTTTCCTCGCCGGCGATGACCTATACAAACAGCAAAATCACAACAACCAGTTGATTTTAGTTTTTATTTCCTTTTTCTCAGATCTGGTTCATTCGGGTCTTCTCCCTTTTCAAATCTGTTTCACTTCTGTTTTCTCTCTTCCTCAAGAGGTAGATCAAGCAACTGTGTCTCGGGCTGCTCTTGGGTTTGTCGGGTGGAGATTGGAACGACTGTTGGCTATGTGGGCGTTGCCGTTTATTGGCTGCTGCTGGAGGAAGCTTCGGTGTTGATGGAGATGAAGAGATCAGGGAAGATGGAGAGGCAGCCGGCGAGAGGGGAGAGCAAAGGGGAACGACTCTGCCTTCCTTTTGTCTTGGCGAGCTGGCAGTTGGAGAAGGGAGCAGCTGAGAGGGAAGATCTGTGGAAATGAGGAGCGGCCAGAGATGGCGTTAACTGCTGAGGGAAGACCGGTTGTGAAGGAACAACCTTGGTGAGATGAGGGGAAAGTATGGCTGGGGCTGAAGGTTTAGCTCCATGGTTCTGTTAAAAGGAAAGGGAAATGAGGGGATGGCTGAGAGTGATTATGGGTCAACTGAGAGAGGAAGATGACAGGGGAGAGGTTCGGCTGGCTTTGGGAGATGGGGGGAGATGACTGAGAGAGACAGGAGGGATGGCTGTGGGCAAAAATAGAGGAAAAATGGCGTTGGGAGGCGGCTCGTTTCGGTTTTAGCCAAGGGAAAGGAAGGGCTGGTGTTCGGCAGTGTGATGGAAGAGAGACCGAGAGGGCGGCGGCTCTATGAGAAAGGAGAAGGGTTGTTAGGGTTAGGGTTTTTTGTGTTTTTCTCTAAATGTGTAAAATGCCCTTCTCTTTACTGAATGTGTTGGAAACTTCTATTTATAAGCAAAAAATATTGCTAGGTTCTCAACGTCGTTTTTGTTTTTGTAAATTTGATTTTTCTTAATTTTTTTGTATTTTTTTAAAACGAGCAAAATCAACATCGACTCAATGAGAAAAATCAATGATTTTAAAAATGACGCTTGAAAGTCGAACGCGTTCGAAAGACCTTTGAAAATTTAAATTCTTTTTTAGACAACATTGAAAATGCTAAAAATGATGCAAATATATTTAAAACATATTTTTTTGGGTTTTCTTTGTTTTTCGCTATTTTTGGATTTTCCAAAAATTAACGATGGGTCAAAAATTGGGTAACAACGAAGATAAATAAATCAAAAGAGAGAGAGAGTGTGTGATACTCCAACTGACCTATATATATGTGGTATGATTGCATTTTCAATTTCTCATCTATAAAATCTTTTCTTCCTTCCTTTTATTTCTACTCAACTCATACATTCAACAGATATAGATGTGTGTAGAAATGGCAGGTTCCTCAAGTCATCACATAAGAAATATTTGTGTTTTCGGTGGATCCAGTCCTGGGAAGGAAATAGAGTTTTTAGAATCAGCAAATCATCTTGGTCAGGTACTAGCTGAGAGAAAGATTCATTTAGTGTATGGGGGAGGCAGCCTTGGGTTAATGGGGGGTGTGTTAATAGCTGTATTTTTAGGAGGTAGTCAAGTTTTGGGGGTCGTCCCCAAAGCTTTAGCAAAAAGGGACATCATTGGAAAAACAATTGGAGAGGAACTACAAGTCCTCACAATGTCTGATCGATTGAATGCAATGTTTAACCACGCTAATACCTTCATTGCTTTACTAGGTGGTCTGGGCACATTGGAAGAGATCTTTCATATTTCACCTTGGGCTCACATTCACTATAAACCCATAGGTCTGTTAAATATTAATGGTTTTTATGATAATTTGTTGTCTTTTATTGATCAAGTTGTGGAACATAAATTTCTAACATCTTCGGCACAACAAATCATAATCTCCGCTGTTACTGATGAACAATTGATTGACCAACTACAATCTTTCATCCATGTAATTGATCCCTACATGAGTCACATAAATTGGTCAACTAAGGAAAGCCGTAAAAAGCTTAGATTGGATTTGAGCCTTTGTTTGTGAATCCTTGTGTCTTTTGGTTTTATTAATAGCATATTTTTTTTTTGTTATTTCTTATATTTGTTTAAGTGTGTTTCAGGTTTGTCAGTGTTCGTTTTCAGATGATGTCTTCTATACTCTATTTTTCTACCTTATGACATTGAGGACAATGTCTCGTTCTGGTTGAGGGGAGAGGGTAGTAGTTGACATTAAAAAAAAAAACTAACTTACTAACTGTTTTTGCTATTATTAAAACCATTTGACAAAACTGTTATTAGGATGGCAGAGTAAGGAAGAATTTTATTGACTCTTAAGACACATCTTAGTAAATATTCTTATCAAAGTCTATCAGAATACTTCTTGAAATATTCAGGTTTACAAACTCTCACATTGTTATCACTTGATTCTGCCCATATACTCATTTAACAAGTGCAGGTACCCACTCCCACGAATAGATGACTTGTATGATTAGTTGAAGGGTGCTAGGGTATTTTGTAAGATAGATCTGAGATCTGGATATCACCAGTTGAGAATCAAGGAACAAGACATATAAAAGACTGCTTTCTGAACCCGTTATGGGCATTACGAGTTTTCGGTGATGCCTTTTGGGTAACCAATGCTCCGGCCATGTTTATGGACTTGATGAATTGGGTGTTTCGGCCTTACCTGGACCAATATGTGGTTGTATTTATTGACGATATTTTGGTGTATTCAAACTCTCACTTGGAGCATAAACAACATCTAAGGGTTGTGCTACAGACTTAAGGGAAAATCAATTATATGCAAAGCTGGATAAGTGTGAGTTCTGGCTCAAGGAAGTGGTATTTTTGGGCCATGTAATATCCGTAGAAGGAATATTTGTAGATCTAAGAAAGGTTGAGGCCATGTTAAAATTGGAAAGGCCTACCAATGTGACAAAAATCCGGAGTTTCTTAGGTCTTGCTGGATATTACTGAAGGTTTATTGAAGGATTCTCCACCATAGCATCACCTTTAACTAAGCTGACCCGCAAGGAAGTTCGGTTTGTTTGGTCGGAAGAGTGTGAAGCAAGCTTTCAAGAACTGAAGGAGAGGCTCACTTCTGCTCCTGTGTTGGCCCTTCCATCAGGGATAGAAGGGTTTGTGGTATATAGTGATGCCTCAAAAGGGGGTCTGGGATGTGTATTGATGCAAAATGGGCGTGTGATTGCTTATGCATCAAGACAGTTAAAGTCGTATGAGGTGAATTACCCGATTCACGACCTAGAACTTACAGCGGTGGTGTTTGCCTTAAGAGTATGGAGACATTATTTATATGGGACACAAGTTCAAATCTTTACAGACCATAAAAGTTTGAAGTATTTGATGTCACAGAAGGAGTTAAACATGCGACAGAGAAGATGGGTAGACTTAATAAAAGATTACGATTGTGTTATTGACTACCATCCTGGTAAGGCTAATGTAGTAGCCGACGCTTTGAGTAGGAAGGGAAAAATAGTGATGAATGATATGGCGCTTAAGGAACAAGAAAGTATGGTGGAATTAAAGAAAATTGGCTTGCGGCTAAGTGTAGGGCCCGAAGGATCACTGTTAGCTCAGTTAAAGATCCGATCTGTGCTTCGAGACAGGGTCTTGGTGGCTCAACAAGCAGATGGGAAAGTAAAAGAGATCAAGGAGAGGGTAAACAAGGGTATAGAGACATCATTTCAAATGTTATCCGATGGGCTAATAGCTATGGGTAGGCGAATTTATTTGCCTGAGGATAAGATTTTGAAAGACGAAGTATTAAGAGAAGCTCATGAATCTCGATTTACTACTCATCCTAGGAGTACAAAGATGTATAGGGATTTAAAGGAAAACTACTGGTGGCCAAATATGAAGAGGGAAATAACAGAATTTGTGTCGAATTGTGGGATATGTCAACAAGTAAAGATAGAACACCAGAAATCTGCAGGGGAATTACAGTCATTATCAATTCCGGAATGGAAATGGGAGGATATTTCTATGGATTTTGTGACGGGATTACCCAGGGGAAAGAAGGGGAATGATGCCATATGGGTGGTTGTGGATCGACTAACAAAATCTGCTTTGTTTTTACCAATGAAGATGACTGATTCGGTGGATAAGCTGGCAAAATTGTATGTAAATGAAGTAATTAGACTTTATGGAGTGCCTGTTTCAATTATATCGAATCGGGATCCAAGGTTCACATCGAGGTTGTGGCCTAGCTTACAACAGGCAATGGGGACAAAGTTGAATCTGAGCATGACATTTCATCCTTAGACGGATGGTCAATCTGAAAGGACCATTCAAACTCTAGAGGATCTCCTGAGGTCCTGTGTGCTGGAGTTTGGAGGGAATTAGGAGGATCTTCTGCCCTTGGTGGAGTTTACTTATAATAATAGCCACCAACATACTGTTGGTATGGCTTCATATGAAGCATTGTATGGGAGGAAATGTCATACCCTAATTTATTGGGAGGAAGTAGGAGAAAGAAAGCTTTTAGGACCTGAAATGGTGCAACTGACAACTGACAAGGTGAGGGTGATCAAAAAGAGGATGAAGGAAGCCCAAGATAGATAAAAAAGTTACGCAGATTGCCGAAGAAGGCCCTTGGAATTCCAGGTGGGGGATAAAGTATTTTTGAAGGTGGCTCCTTGGAAAGGCATCATTCGATTTGGAGTAAAAGGGAAATTAGCCCTGAGATATATTGGCCCTTTTTAGATTAAAGAAAGAATTGGGCCAATTGCTTATCAATTAGAATTGCATGTATGTTTGGATAAGATTCACAATGTGTTCCATGTGTCATTGCTCTGAAAGGCCAAGATAGACCCCTTACGGGTATTGCCACAGCTTTCTTTGAAGATTAAAGGGGATCTAACCATGAAAACTAAACCTGTCAAGATCTTAGATCGAGATGAGAAGTTATTAAGGAATATGATAGTTCCCTTGGTGAGAGTATTATGGAGAAGCTCTCGAATAGAAGAAGAAACATGGGAAAGAGAATTTGAGATGAAGGAGAAGTTTCCGCACTTATTCTCCGACATAGGTACGTAACTTGAAATTCGAGGATGAAATTTTGTTATTAGGAGGGGAGAATGTAAATCCCGAGATAATCATGGCTGAGTTAAATTAAAGAAAATAAACTAAACTAAAAAGAAGTAGGGGCAAAATGAATACACTTAAAGAAAATGGGGCCTAAATGCAAATAAGAATAATTTAGAGCATAAATACTACTATTCTTACCAAAAACAAATCTGCAACTATCATGAAGAAAAAAGAGAGGGAGTTTTGGTATCTATTTTTAGAGATCAAGAGAGAAACATCAAATTTCAATAACACATCCAAGATTAAAGGTTATAGGTAAAAATAAACACTGGTGGGCAAGGGATTAACAAGAAAAAATTGAACAAGAAGAGAAGAGGGGAGGGTCGGCTGTCATTAAAAAGAAAAGGAGGGATCGAGACCTTGATTCGTATCGGGTAAGATATTCTAAATATGGTCTTATAAGATGTTTTAAAGTCGATTATGAATTGATGCCTAGATGTTAAATTATAGATTTGAGTTCTAAAACTCCAGATATAGTTAAAAATCTGAGGAGATGTCAGACAGTAACAGTTCAAAAACAAGACAGTAACAGTTAGACAGTAACAGTTTAAGTGTTTGTTGATGAGCAATTTTGACAATCTTAGATGCAGAACTGGGTTCTCCTTAAATCATAGAACTTGTTACCTCATGTCTTAGCTTTCCAATGAGACTAATCTCGCTTGAATCGAAGTTTTATAACTCCAGATATAGTTAAAAATCTGAGGAGAGGTCAGACAATAACAGTTCAAAAGCGACACAGTAACAGTTGGACAGTAACAGTCCAAATGTTTGTTGATGAGCAATTTCGACTATCTTAAAGGCAGAACTAGGTTCTCCTTAAAACATAGAACTTGTAGCCTCATGTCTTAGCTTTCCAAAGAGACTAATCTCGCTTGAATCGGAGTTCTATAACTCTAGATATAGTTAAAAATCTGAGGAGAGGTCAGACAGTAACAGTTCAAAAACGAGACAGTAACAATTGGACAATGACAGTCCAAGTATAAAGAAAGGAATTATAATTGGGGTTGGAAAAGGAATGACAATAATAATGGGTGAAATAAGAAAAACATAAATATTAATAAATGACTGAAAGAAAGACTTATTGGTTGTTGATATGGTTATTATAAAACATGTCCTTGAATGAGGAAAATTTATGGGATAAACCTGTGATTTGCAGGAGGGACCACAAGCGTGGTGCAATAGTAGTAGCAGGGGAGCACGAGTAGAGCTTCTATTGCAGGTAGGTGAATCACACCTTTACCTTCTAGTTAAATTCCATGATTTAATATATATTACCGATGTGAAATGTGAATTACTGAATGTATGTGTACTCAAGGGGAAAGGTTGTTGTGTGAATTGCTAAATGATAAAATTATCACTGACACATGAAATATAAGAAGTGTGATTTGAGGCGTAAACTAGCATACATTTAGTGTATGTTAGGATCCCGGGTACGAGGATCGCCATGTTTGGACTAACATACATTTAGTGTATGTTAGGATCCCGAGTAAGGGGATCGCCATGTTTAGATTAACATACATTTAGTGTATATTAGGATCCCAAGTAAGGGGATCACCTTATATCGACTCCTACGGGATGATGATGATGATGATACCAGTGAAAGAGGTATCGGTAATGTGTTAAATAAAGATAATCATGTTTGATCTTTTAAAGTCTGGAATGGAGGTTAATAGTAAAAGAGGGAACGGTTATTAATAGTTGAATAAGGAAGAGATTCCAATGAAACCCAAAAAAGAGAAGTGAACTAAATATGAATGCATGTTAACCTGTTGAAATTGTTAGATATTCGTGTTGTTATATTTATGTGATATTCACCTTTCAATAATATGTATTTTGTTTCAGGATCGCATGCATGACAGGAGTAGATCCTAGCTTATGTTCCCTTCTTGTAATTAAGGTTCTAGGAGGTATACCCTTGTATTTTGTAAACATGAAAATGTTTGTATAACTTAATTTGTATAATTAATGTTTAAAGTTGATTGAATGAACTTAATCTCTGTAGTTCATATAACCATTTTTCATGTCATGCATTTATATTTTTTTAATCCATCCATAATGATAGTTTATTATATAATGTATATCATGAATATTGTGGGTAATAGGTGTGAGAATATTTGTGGAAATTGAAACCCAAGATGATTGGGTCAGGATTAAGTTATGAGATGCGAGTTATTAGAAGTATAAACAGGTTATATATCGATAACTTGGGACCTTCTGGATAGGTGGGGACTCCGTTGAATTTTTGTTAGATTTTAATATGAAAACCATGAATATATATATATATATATATATATATATATATATATATATATATATATATATATATATAAGGGAAAAAAAATTATTCTGTTTTCAGTTGACATGAGTGTTGTTTTTATCCCAGAATGGGGGATGTTATATATTAGCTTTGGCTAATGGCATCCAAAGTGGATGGGTAGAATGAAAAAAATGAGTAGCTTCAACTAATGGCATCCTAAGTGGATGACCAGGATGAATAAATGATTAGCTTCGGTAATGGCATCCTAAATGGTTAACCGAGATGAATAAATGGCTAACTTCAACTAATAACATTTTAAGTGGATGATCGGGATAAACAAATGATTAGCTACTACTAATGGTACCCTAAGTGGATAACCAGAATGAGTAAATGACTAGCTTGGGCCAATAACATCCTAAGTGGATGACCAGGATGAATAAATGATTGGCTTCGGCTAATGGCGTCTTAAGAGGATAGTCGGATTTGAGTGTTATAAGTTAGTTTTAAGAACTGATGCGTTCATGTATACTACGTTTTGTATATACTAAAGTATATGAAAGAACTATGATTATTATGCTTCAAACAGAGAAGAACATTAGTTCGACTAAAGGTATTCAAGATGAATGATCGGGTTTGAGTATTGTAATTAGCCTGACAAATTATTAACGGTGGTATTTACATAAGGAGAAATGAAAGAATTATGCTCTTTTGGTCCATGAATGAAATGTAACGATAATATTGCTTTATTATGTTTTCTTAAATTGCCTATAATGGATAAGAAAATTCATTTCACGGCTCACATGTTTTGAAAAGAACTATATATTTGCATGTTATGGGTGATATGAGTTTTGCATGAATGGACATGTTAATCACTCAATCAGTTGTCTGACCCTTTTTGTAAAAACTAGTAATGAAAAATTGAAATGAAACATGGATTTGAATGTACGAACAAATTGATATGATGTGTATGAATATACATGAGTCATTCATCTAATGTGGATGTCGTGTTGTGAAATTACAAGAGGTTAGGATAACTTAAGTACTAGTTGTGTAACTTGTTGTTCGATACTCTTGTATGAACTCGTGATGATAATGAGATTAGAACAAGAATGTGAATTTATGGGTATGTCGATATGATGTAATGTAAACCTATGAGTATGGAAATATAATATTATGGGCATGTGTATTGTGAATCCGTTCTATGGGAATAGTTGATTTATGTTAACCTATATAGATTGTGCCTTGTTAATGAACAGAATGCAATGATAAACCTGAAGAAGGATATGGTGAAAAACATTCAGAAATCAGATGATTAAAAAAGAAAAAAAACTCCAACGATTTTGGCCTTGAAAAGTCAGGTCGTTACAATACCTCTTTTTCATTATTGTCTTCAACTCTTCCCACGTGCTAATTGGTCTTTCTCTATTCCTTCTTCTTTCTACCACCAATCTCTCCCACCAAACCATGGCATAATCAGTAAACTCCACTACAAATAACTTAACCTTTTTTTTTCTTCAGAGTACTTATAGATATAAAAAATCATCTCCACCTTTTTTTCACAATCTAAGTAAGCTTCCAGATCAGTTTTTCCCTTAAAGGCTGGGATTTTTAACTTAATACTACCCAAATTTCGGTCTACATCACCCAAATCATCAAAATTCCTTCTATACTCAAAATCCCTACATGGCCAAATATGTCCCCTCCTTGGCCAATTCTCATACCTCTCCCCCCTATGTGTACGGAACTCACCACCATGGTTAAGATCATCCTCGACTTAATCTGCAGAGTTTCTAGCAACACTCTCCTCCTTCCTAGCTTCTCTACCCTTTTTACTATGTCCCCTATCAGACTTAGTCTCCAATTTCTCAATCCTAGTCATTAGCTCACCAAACATAAATTCCATCTATTGTTGTATTATCAAAAGTCCATCTTTTAAGATTTCACCCTTGCACACTGTTAGAAGACATTATTTTCTTCTTTTTCTTTAAACCAGCACGAAAAACATTAGTAATAAAAATACACCTTTTCCCCCTCAACTTGTCTTTCTTTAGTTCTTGAAATCACTAAGCAACAATTCAGAAAAAAATAATCAAGAACACTCTTTTTTTTTACGTATATATTGCAACAAGATCAAGAATTCAACAAGAACATTACCTTATGATTTTGTGTTCATCAATTCAAGAGGATGCAAGAACCCTAATTTTTTTTAATATATGTGGCCGAAACTAATCAAGAAAAAAAATCAAGAAACAAAAGACATAAATTGAAGGATATAACCTGTGATTTGATCTGCTCTAATACCAACTAATGCGAACCCTAACAGAATTTAATGGAATTCACAAACCCAAGATCTATCTAATCCAAGTTTGCTGAAAATAGGATGAGCTTATCACAATAGAAAACATGCTCCAAGGCAACAAGACTATAAACCAACCCAATCACAACGCCTATACTTAGAGACGAGCGAAAGGAGTATAAATTCACAACAAAGATTGGTCAATTCTTTGAAGAGTTAAAAGTTCAATCAAGAACCAAGATTGACAACCAAACATAGGCAAAAATCAGAATATTATTAGCCAAAAGAAACTGTGCTTAAAATTATTCTCAATAGTATTTATACCCCAAGCCAAAAACCCTAGTTTTCCTATTGGGTCACATATAAACCTAATAATCAACCCAAGCTAAAACTAGCCGAAACTAATTAAATAATACATTAAACAAGTCTGAAACCCAAACAAGTGTTTCCTCAAAAAATAAAGAAAGTTTAATAGCTCAACTAATTTAATAAGACAAGTTTGGTTATTTCTGCATTCTGTTTGGCAACAGAAAAAACCAACTTCAAATGGATGGTTCTTTCTTGTCTTAAACAATTGGAAGGTATGGAAGTCTAGTTTCCAGCCCAATTGGAATCACCTCAAAATTTAACTTGTAGCTCCAGTTATGATAAAAAAAAAAGGTAGCGAAAGGTCAAACTGTCTGAATCTATTCTTCTTCTCTCAATCCTTGTGTAATGGTCTTGGTTCCACCAACAAGCCCCTCTTGAACATGAATAAGATTAATCATGGCTTGCTCCTCATTATTTAATATCCTCTTGAAGTTCACCTTAGCCCACGTATTTCGAAGAAATCCATTGAAAGCCTCTTTGAACCTCTTGGCTCTAAGCCTTATAACTGGACCAACCAGAATCTTCAATGGATCTTTTGGTTCTTGGATCGCATCACAATCTAGGCAAAAAACTTAGAAAAATTGTATAAATACCCTTACAAAATCAAAGAAAGAAAAGGAGGGAGAAAAGAGAAAAACATAAAGATATAATATGTAAAGAGAACCTAATATTAAGGTTCAAAGATAAAAGGTCTAGTAAGCTTTGGAAAGAATAGAAAGTGAAAGGGAATGAAGGAAAGAAAAGAGAAGGGAAGTAACAACCTATAGCTAGCAAACTTGGAGCAGGTATAACCATGGAAAACTAAAGAGTGGAGTTCATGTGGCCTGCCCATTCATGCTTTTTCAATGTTTAATGATGTTTTTGAATTTTTTGGTATTATTTTGTGTTTTAGCATTTATGTAGATCGATGAATGAAAATGTTTTTTTTTATTTATTAATCCTGTTTTGAAGTTTTTTTTTAATGTTGTTGGGATATTTAAAAGGTGTTTGTGTGTTTGGTTTTGAAGTAGGTGTTTGATGGCTTTTTCAAGATTTGTAATGCATGTTCTTGGTTCCTAAGTTTAGTTTGGGTCTCAAAGTGTTTAAAGAGTTAGTTTTGGATTTAGTTTTGATGTTTTTGTTGGCTTATAATAGGGTCGCAGTTTTGGAAGTTGAAATCTTATACATGTTATTGATGATTCAAGGTTATTTGTTAGTGTTTTTTACTCAAACCTGTTTGTTTATGATAATATGGTTTGTTAGGGCTAAGAGAGCTTGGTTTGGAGGACTAAAATGTATTTTCTAGATTTGATAGTGTATGCTGGGTTTTTCTAGGTAACCTAGGTTCATGTTTTTCATGTTCATCCGAAGAACATTGTCTTAAGAGCAAGTTTTAGGTTTCATTTTGATTTGATTTTGGTTTCTGTAAGTTTGTATATCATCATTAGTAAATAATCTAGGGTTTTCATGCATCAATAACATGTTTTTGTGGGTTTTAATCTTAGGGTTTTCATTTTGAACCGAAACCTATTTTGACAAAAATCTTGATGTTTGAGTAATAATCAAATCAAATGGATACTTGATCTTTGATCTATGCTTGATTGTGAACAAACCTTGCCTTTTATTGCTTGAAATCAAGTCTGATTTGATGTTTACGTTGTTGGGTTTGAGTTTAAATATTCTTCATTGTTCTTCATGTTCTTCTTTTTCCTTGGTGTTTGATCTGTTTTTGTTAAGAAATTTGTATGTTTTTTTTTATTTTTTTTTGTTTCAGTTTAAATCTTTGTTCTAGTTTAGTTTTGGGTTAAATCTTGTTTTTTGGTTTAGTTCATTGTTGAACCAGTGTTTTCGGGTTGACCTAATTAGTTCACATACTTAAGGCGTTGTTTAGTTTGCCACTGTGTTGATAAAATAAATTTTGGAATAAGGGCGAGTTTGACAAACATGTTCTTAGGCATGTTTTGAACAAAAATATGGTTTTTCCAAACATGACCATAAAAATATTTTAAAAAAATTAAAAAAAATAGTTGTTGCACACAGCCCAATCCTTATAAAAATTATTTTTTATTTATTTATAAAAAAGATAATTTTTTTAGCATAGTTTTAGAAAAATAATTATTGATTTTCCTTCGCGTCATTTTGAATTTACACAACATTTGTAAAATTGCTTAAGGATTTGGCTAATATTTCAATAACTCTAAAATTTTAATTCATGAAAATTAATGGTTAACATCTCAGTATAAAATTTGGATCTATAAGTAGGCTGATATTTAAATAGTAGAAATTGATTAGAAAATTTTTAGAATTATTTTAGATATTCACCAATTCTTATTTTTCAAAACTGCATTTGGCTCAAAGAATAACTCTTATATTGTGTTTGTTGTGTTCCTGACCATCTATACCTTATTACAACATCAAGTCGGTGCTTAAAAATAGGATTTACATAAAACAGGGTTTGTTTTCTTTCTAGTTGAGTACTCTCGATTTCAATCTAAAAGGCATCAAAATCATTCAGCGCATATAAACCTTTAAACTAGTTTATAATGCCTATTAGGTTATGGCCTATATTAAAAGGTTTAATGGGTTGATATTCAAAACTTAAAAAAATACAACCCTTCTTTGTTTTTTTTAAAAAATATATCAAATTTTGTTTTGTTATTCATTACTAGTTTCACAAAATCCATAAATAAAATAAAATAGACTCTAAAATGGCTTGGCTTGAACTTCAACCAAATGTTTAACTCACAATAGTAGACCCAATATCACCCATATAAATAGGCCATTAGTAGATCGGGTACAATAAAATATTAGGAATAATAGACAAGCTAGCAATGCAATATACCTCAAGTAGGATGCTTTAGGGTGATAATATATTCTCTCTAGCATAATTAGTCCTTTACTATAGATCTATTGACCAGTTAGGATTTTTTAAAGACCATAATACTAGGTGAAGACATATTTTCACAAAATCCATAAAAGACATATTTTCACAAAATCCATGACCCTTCCCCCTTCTAACAAAGAAAGACCCCTTTCATTTAAGAAAAGTGTAAACCCTCAATCAAAAATAGATAAATCTGAGTTAAATTGGGTAACTATTAATTGAAAAATGATAAATTAAGGAGAAAATCTTATGAATTGGGATGAACATTTTGAGGAGATTAATTCAAAATTTAAAGAAGCTAAAGTAATAAAATAGTATGTGAAATATTAGTTAGCGATAAATCATGAAAACTCCCTGACCAGGTAAAAATAATACTTTGAAGGATGAAATTTTTTAAATTGAGTGATATTATGTGTAAAATAGAAGGAAATGTCAATTTTGCTTATGAATTTTTGCAACAGATTACATATCAGAACTAGATCAATGATTAAAATGATTGCATTGTATGATTGTAATATATGAACGCTAGAATGTGAAAATGTGTTTTCTTGAAATTTGTATGGTGACGAGTTATGTGATTATCGAATGCAAATGTATTGATTTGCCCATTGATGTGGTAGGTGGTATGATCGGGATCGAATCCGCAACCGGATAAGGACATCCTACGTGTAACATCCCCTTTTCAAGGATAAAACACCAATCACATATCAGATGGAAAACATGGTAATTTTTTTTTATATAGTTTTCATATAAAAGTCCACTTAAATTTTGTAGAGTCCCTTCTATATAGGGAGGTCCCAAGTTATTAACATATAACTTATATACACTTCTAATATCCCACACATTTCATAACCCAATCACGACCCAATCGTTCTTGGTCTCAATCCCACAAACATTATCATCATCACAATCACAATATTTATATCATACATAGAACAACAAATATTATTATAGAGGAATAAATGAGATAAACATGCATACATGGAACATGATTATATGAATTTCAGAGTTAAGTTCATTTATTCAAGTTTAAACATTAACTATACAAATTAAGTTATATAAATGTTTTTATATTACAAAATACAAGGATATACTCCCTATAACTAGATAACAAAAGGTGAACAAAAGCTAGGATCTACACTTGTTGTGCATGCGATGGTCCTGGAACAAAATACATATTATTGAAATATGAATATCACAATAAGTATAGCAACACAAATATCTAACAATTTAAAAAAGGCAACATGTATTCCTATTCTATTCACTTCTCTCCTTTTGTTTCCATTGGAACTCTTTCTTATTCAACTACTAAAACTATTTCATCTTCCATTTTCAACTTTTATTCAACCACAACTATTTTTGCCTAACACATTACTGATACCAGTTTCACTGGTATCATCATCACCCCATAAGAGTCGATGCATAACGATCCCCTTACTTCGAGACTATGCTAGTCGATGCACGGTAATCCCCTTACCCAGGATCCTAGTATACACTAATTGTATGCTGGCCAATGCATGGCGATATCCTTACTCGAGATCCTAACATACACTAAATGTATGCTAGTCCATGCCACATAGGCATCAATGCACGGTGATCCTCTTATTCGGGATCCTAACATCCACTAAAATGTATGCTAGTCCATGCCCCATAGGCATCGATGCATGGTGATCCCCTTACCCGGGATCCTAACATATACTAAATGTATGCTGCTAGATATCACACTTCTTATATTTTCTATGTTAGTGATACTTTCATCCCTCGCAATTCACATGAAAGACCATTCATCTTGAAAACATATACCTTCGGGCTAATATCCAAAATAACAACATCATTACACAAACTTTCTTTCTATTAAGAGAATATAAGTCTTTCTTTCAATTATCTTTTTCTTTATATTTTATGTTTTTCTCATTTCAGCCATTATTATCGTCATTCTTTGTCTGCCTATAGTTATCATTACAAATTTCAATTTCGAGCATGACTCATTTCTTTTGGAAGATAAGATGTAATATCACATGTTCCTCAAAGGGAAAAGATCCAATTTTCACCCTTAATGTGTCTAGATAGTCGTTTTAGCAACTTTTCAAATCTACCAGCAGAGGTCGCATTTCGACCTCTCCTCAGATATTTGATTATATCTAGAGTTCTAGGACTCTGTTTCAAGTAAGATTGGTCTCGTTGGAAAGCTACGAGATGGGGGTACAAGTCCCTTGGGGGAGGATAACCTAGTTCTTCCCCCAAGACACTCAAAAATACTTGTCAACAAATCAGACCTACAGCCCTATAGGGTCTGTCATGACCCAATCTCGATTGGTGACCCATAACTGGAGATCTATATCTCCAAATTGAGTAAGACCAATTTCATTAGTTAGTCAACATACAAAACTACAATTCCTATGAAGGAACCTTATCCTAATTTTGTCATCCTCCTACTCGATTTCTCTTTGAAAGTCAACACATGAATTTATCCAAATCCATTAACCTTTCCATTTACATAAAACATCCACAATTCAACTTTCCCTCTTTTATTTCAACCCCTAGCCATATCACATACTATATAAGAGTGTCAGAAAAAATCTCTATTTCTACACATTTGTTTCCTCAACTCATTCCACTTGCTAAGAGACATATATTATCATTTTATAAGATCACAAGTACACAAAAATCATTTTTCCTTCCTTCCTTTAAATATGGCCGCTACATAGGACACACACACACACCCATGAATAAGGCCTCTCTCTTCCTTTTTTTTTCAACATGGCCGAGTATAGGCCTAACAAATTTTCAAGCATTATTTTTGCGTGTTTGTTTCAATTCCTCCTATTACCAACTTATTAACTACATAGTACAATTTACTTTATCCAATCAAACTCAAGATAACACAACTAAGCACATTTAAAGGAATTATGTAGTTGAGATTATAACTCTTGATTATTATCATACTTTAACACACATGGAACATGTACTAACCTTTCAAGGACCTAACACTAAAGGATTTGACATTTATTCTTTAAATTTCTAAGGATAATAACAAGTTTTGTTTTCCATTATTGTGTCATTGCATAACACAAGACATAGTTTTTGCTGCCGATTTCAAAATCGGCAACGACATTGTAAAACCCAAAAAAAATTGGTGTTGGATCAACCTATCCTAGGGGTGAATTAGAATAAAAACCAGCCCAAGATAACCTAAAAGGGGGATAAGGACAACCTTGGTCTAGTGCCTAAACACCCTAGCATACTTATAGAGGCTATAAATACAAGGAGAGAGAAAGGGTGACTCTTCCTCTTCCCCAGAAACAGCTGCAACCATTGCTGCAACTAAACCTCTCTCCCCACAAGAAAAACTGACCAGACAACTTGTATGCAAGCTCTCTTGAGTGAAGAGTGAGTAGAGAGTTGAGAAGAAGAGAGAAGGTGATCGATTCTGAAAAACAAGCTCCTCTTCCCAAAACTGACCCAACAGCTGCAGCAGACCTTTCCTTCTGTTTAGAGAAAAACACATAATCCAGCTATATGTATTCCTCTTGAACCTTAGAGAGGAAATGAGAGTTAATGAGTGCTAAATATGGCTGAAACCATGAAAAAAGAGGATGTGTAACAGGCCGACTGGTACACCTAGAGAAGGAGGGAAGGAAAACCAAAACAAGAGAGGAATAAGAAGCAGAAAACATACTCAGAAGGGGGAGAAAAACTTGTTAAATTCCTTCTTAAATACTAAAAACAGTACGATATGAACCAAATCTTCTCTTCACCTGTTCTCAAGCCTCGAAACCGAAGGGAGAAGAAAAACTATGAGGGATTGGCCAAGATTTTAAACTAGCTGCCAAGGGAAAAAACTAAGCAAAAAGAAAGACAATAAAAGGGCTGAATAAGGGACCTGTAACCAGAATAGACAATATGGGAAGGATGGATGATTTTGCAGATGCAAATCTAGTTAGTTGGCCGGCCATAATGGTGGCTGGACAAACCGGGAGTTTAGGTAGCCAAATGCTTGAGGGATGACCTTGCCAAAAACAAAATCGTACATGCAAATGTGATGTAATTTTTGTAATAAATCTTTGACAAAATTATGTGGAAATGTGTTATGTATAAATGCAATGCTGGAACTGAAATGCATGTGTTCATGCTTGAAATTGTGTGATTCTGCTGAGTTTTAAGAATAAAGGTAATGCTAGAACTGAAAGGCATGTGTTCATGCCTGAAATTGGGTTGTCTTGTTGCCGAAATTGTGTTGTCCGCAGCAAATCAGTGTTTGCTGTTGAAATTATGTTGTCGACAGTGAACTAGTGTTCGCTGCCGAAATTATGTTATTCGCAGCGAATCAGTGTTCATTGCTGAATTGTGTTGTCTACAGCTAACTAATGATCGCTGCTGAAATTGTGTTGTCTACAGCTAAGCAACGTTCACTGTCGAAATTGTGTTGTCTACAGTGAATCAGTGTTCGCTACTGAAATTGTGTTGTGTGCAGCGAACAAGTGTTCGCTGCCAAAATTGTGTCATTTGTAATGAATCAGTGTTCACTGTTGAATTGTGTTGTTCGCAGTGAATCAGTGTTTGTTGCCGAATTGTGTTGTCATCAGAGAATTAGTTTTCGCTGTCGAATTGTGGTGTCTGCAGCGAATCCGTTTTCACTGTCAAATTGAGGTGTCACCAGTGAATCAGTTCACTGACGATTTTGTGTTTCAGCGAATTAGTCCGCTGATGAATCTGCATCATTAGGGAACCAACTTTCACTAACTAACTTTTGAAACAGAGTTAAGTATTTGAATGGGTCCAATGATTGAAATGATTGCATTATATGGTTGTAATATGTGGAACACTTGAATATGAACTTGTGTATACTTGAGACATGCACGGTGAAGAGTGCAATTACTGAATACGAATGTACTGATTTGTGGCCATCGATATTGTAGGTGGTGCGACTGGGATTGGACCTTCGTCAAGACAAGGACACCCAACGAGTGGAACAAGTAGGTGATTTCCACCCTTTCTAGCGTAACATGAGTTTCTGAAGTGAATTTATTATGAAGGATCTATTGTTGTGCTATATGGAATGCTAAACTGGCATGAATGATCGTATAAGTGTTTTAGAAAGATCTATCATTGTATTATACTGAATTTAAATTGTCACGAATGTTTATATGAATATTGCGAAGGAGTTATTGTTGTGTTATGCAAAATGCTAAATCATTACGAATACTTGTATGAGTATTACAAAGGATCTATTTCTGTATTATACTCAACATTAATTATCACAAAGAGTCATATAAGCATTACGAATGATCTATCATTGTATTATATTGAATGTTAATTGTCACAAATGTTTGTATGAGTATTGCGAAGGAATTATTGTTGTGTTATGCAGAACACTAAATTGTTACAGAATGCTTGTTTGAGTTCTATAAGGAAACTATTATTGTGTTATATACTAAACGCCAAACTATTACGGAATGTCTGTGCAAGTATTACGAAGGATCTTCTATTATGTTATAGTGAATGTCAAATTTTTATGAATCGTTTGAATGAGTGACACGACCAAAGAGTTGATGTCTTCTCCCAAGTGTAGGAGTGTCGAAGTAATAAATAACCCGGCAAGACCAGGGTCGAACCACAAGGAGGTTAACTATATAAACTACAAATAAAGAAATAGATAATAACAAAAAAGGAGTTGAAGAGAGCTTTGAGATGTGATATTGATATAAGAATTAAACAAGGATAAAATAATTGTCAAGGTTAGAGGATCCACTAATGGTATTTCAAACAAGTACAATATAAACTCTTTTTATTACTCAACTGGAAACCACACACAAAGGAGGTTCCAGTCGGATTATAAATTGTTAACATTAGTACATTAGTTATCTTATTCGAATAATGTTAATACTTGTAAATGTTGTCAGGTATTCATGATTATAACTTATGTTAACAACAAATCAAGTTCCTTTCTTAGCACAGGTGTCGGTTATACCATACGGTTGGGCTATGAAAGTGTCAAGTATTTGTTGTACAAAGGGTTATACAACATAAATCTAGATTAACCATTTAACAAGCAAAGTATTAAAAGTGAACAAGATAACAAATACAAAACATGTTAGTATCAAACATTAAAGTCCATGTTGAGTTTATACTATACTTATTCTTACACCATTAGTGTAAGAACATAGATATAAGTTAACTAAGTAAACGAAAGGAAATGAAATGCATAACAAGAGATTAATATAAACAAAACTTAAGCATTACAAAAATATAAAGAGAGAGAGCAAGAACATGATCTTGATCTGAGAACCAAGATGCCTAAATGCATGGCAAATGCCTCCTTTTATAGGCCAAAATTCAGAACTATTGATTTGATGACTAATTGTTGAGTGGCTGGCCACATCTTGACTTGGTGACAATCCTTATCTTCTTGTCTAAACAAAATGTCATTGCTAACGTCTGAATTTGAACAGGTTTTCCTATGAAAGTTCTAGGAAATTGTCTCAGCTTTCCAATAAAAAAAGAATCGGTGCATTTGGACTTCTAGAACTCGAGATATGGGCTGAACACTGAACAATGTCTGGGCTGCATGACAGATTCTGACTTCTCCGTTGTTGCTAAGATTTGGACTTTCAAATAGCAGAATTGAGTCTTAGACTCTACATGAATATTTTAAGCCTATGTCTTAGCTTTCTATCCATATAAACCAAATTGAAATCTAAGATCTACAGCTTCAGATATGATACAATGACTGAACAATGTTCCAGTTTGGATTGAACCATCATCTCTTTTCTAAGCTTAACCCTCTCTTTGTGTTCTTAATTTTAGGAGTTGAACTCATCAATCAATCCTTTGATTTATGTGATAGGCCTGCATTTAAGATGAAAATTTACCATAAATTTAAGGTATCTTATATTATTAGACATGTTATTATAAAACATGCTCTAGTTAAGGAGTTATTGATACTTCAAGTGCAAAATGATGATATAAAACCTTGATAAAAATGCACTTTTAAGTACTAATTAATGAGCATTTCAAAGGATATTATCATGTTATAGTGATTTCATAAACTACCTCTGGAACGTTTGATTGGTTAATGATTAGCTTCGGCTAATGACATCCTAAGTGGATGACCGGGATGAATCAATGATTAGTTTCGGCTAATGGTATCCTAAGTGGATGACCGGGGTGGATAAATGATTAGCTTTGGCTAATAGCATCCTAAGTGGATGACCGGGGTGAGTAATTATATAAATGACTAGCTTAGGCCAATAACATCTTAAGTGGAGACCAGGATGAATAAATGATTGGCTTCGGCTAATGGCGTCCTAAAAGGATAATCGGATTTGAGTGTTATAAGTTAGTTTTAAGAACTGATGCGTTCATATGTACTACGTTTTGTATATACTAAAGTATATGAAAGAACTACGATGATTATGCTTCAAACAGAGAGAATAACATTAGTTTGGCTAAAGGAATTCGAGATGGATGACCGTGTTTGAGTTTTGTAATTAGCCACGATAATTGATGAATTATTAAGGGTGGTATTTATGTAAGTAGGGAGAAACGAAAGAATTATGCTCTTTTGGTCGAAGAATGAAATGTAACGTTGATATTGCTTTATTATGTTTTTAAATTACTTGTAATGCTTGAAATTACCTTGTGCTGTAACGAAGACATCATACCAACATGGTACGTAAGGAAATTCATTTCGCGGCTCACACATTTTGAAAAGAATTGTATATTCGCATGTTATGGGTTATATGAATTCTGTATGAACAGACTAGTTAATCGATCAACTAGTCATCTGACCCATGTTGTAAAGACTTGTAATGAAAAATTAAAATGGAACACAGATGTGTTTGTGCGAACATGTAGATGTGATATGTATGAATATACGTATGTGGTGTTCTTCTTATGAGGATGTTATGTTGTGAAATTACATGAGGTAAAGAAAAACGAAACTACTGGTTTGTGTAAACTATCATTCAACACTCTTGTATGAACTCGTCATGATAACGAGACTAGAACATGAATGTGAATTTATGAGTATGTTAATACGATGTAATGTAAACCTATGAGTATGGAAATATATTATTATGAGCATGTGTATTGAGAATCCATTTTATGGGAATGTTGATTTTTGTTATCCTATGTGGATTGTGTCTTATTAATGATTGGAATCCAATTATTATCTGCAGAATGTTATTGTGAAAAAGATCTAGAACCCGACGACTTATATATATATATAATCCAATGATTTTGGCATTGAAAAAGTCGGGTCGTTACACATAGTGCATAAAATAAGTACCTAACAAAAGTATAAATAGTGAAATGATACAATCAGTATTAGCCCACTTCGTGACATAAATCTGCAACATATATAGCATTATAAGAGTTATTAGTCGTCAAGGAGACTTATGCTTATGATTTTTCATGAGGGAAAACAATCATTATTTCTATTAGCACTTTTAACACCGTTGCTCAAAACATTTAACTCAAGTTCAATAATATCTCATTTAATATGACAGTAGTCATTCTCATCATTGCAACTAAAATAACATTACAAATTTAACAAATAGCCATAAAATACATGTATGTGGTTTTCATAAAGGGAAGAGAACAATATGTTTATCCAGAATTCCTTTAACATTGATTATATTATATATATATATATATATATATATATATATATATATATATATATATATATATTGAATTACACACTAGATGTTATGGCATCTAAGTTCATATCTATCACTTTCAATGCTGCCTTCATGATGAATTACATAATACATTCAAATCTAAGGTTGCCGACTATACATCACAGTGTAGCAACTCATTTTCTTAATTTTTGATTCCCCAATAACACTCCATATTAAGGGGGTATAAATGCAGCAAAGGAGAGAGATGACCTTTGTTCTCCCATAAAACAACTGGCCAGTAACCTTGGCTACAACCTCTCTTCCCAAGGCAAAACTAGCAAACCCAGCCTACAACTCATTGGAACATTGGAGAAGAAGGGAGAATTAGAGAAAAACAGAGATGGGCAAAGCCATATAAGGAGAAGGAGTCTAGACCTCTCCCTAAAAACCGGCCAACAAACACCACTGCAGCAGCCATTCTTCCAAGAAAAAAACTAGCAACCAGCTGCATGTACATTCTTTGAGTGTTAAAGAGGATAGAAGAGTTAGAGAATAACATAAATGGATAAAACTATGGAAGGAAGAGGAGTGTAGGAGGCCGACTGGTGTACATGGAGAAGGGAGGAAGAAAAATAAAAGTAAAGGGGAAGAAAAACTGTTAAATCCCTTCCTAAAGCTAATGAAAATCATAAGTTATAAACCAAACCTCCTTCCCCACCTATTCCTAAGACTTTGGGACCAAAAAGGAAGAAGAAAACCCCAAGTAAATGGCCTAGGTTTCTTACACCAGCTGTTAAGAAAAACTAAACTAGAGAATACAAGAAAATAGGGTTGAACGGGAGACCTAATTTCAGAACTTTAACAATGAAAATGAACAATTTTGAATGCACAAACTTGGAATGATGGCCTGCCATAGTGATGACCTTATTAGAGTTGTTTGATCATGTGAAACCGAGTAGAAATTGTACATGTGTTAATGACATGAATTCTGCATATGTGGTAGAAGAACTTGTATGAAAATGTGTTGGCATGATGTTAAATGCAAAATTATATGTTAATGACCTTTAGATACATGCTGGAGTTGAAATGAGAATTTCATTGTGATTTATGCTTTGGTTTTGTGTATGATGAATGAACATGTGTGATTGTGAATCATGGAATTGAATGTGTACTTGTGGATTGTTGTTGTGATTATGTTTGTGAGGAATATGATAATTTATGTGTGTAACTAAGGTAATGGGCAACAATATCGGCCATAAGAATTGAGGAAACAATGGAGGAACCTTGCATGATCCTTAGAGGGACAAGATATAAGATGGGAATGATAACCTTGTGTGATGTGCATTGATTATTAGCTTGTGTTGATGGATTTAGCATGATGGAATTGGAAATGTAGAAAGCATGTTTATGTGTGTTGACGAGTTCATGTGCTAGCTGTAAATCCCGGGAAAAATCAAAGCTGGATTAAATTAAAGAAAATAAACTAAACTAAAAAGATGTAGGGTGACACGATCAAAGAGTTGATGTCTTATCCCAAGTGCAGGAGTGTCACAGTAATAAATAACTCGGCAAGACCGGGGTCGAACCACAGAAAGGTTAATTGTATAAATTATAATTAATAAAACAACAACAACAACAACAACAATAACAACAATAATAGTAATAGTAATAATAATATTAATAATAATAGTAATAATAATAATACTCAGTACGTGGCGTTGTTATACCTGAGAATGATCTCAAAGATCGGGTCACAGGTTTCCAGCCTATATACTGAGTTTATGAAAAGATCAAAGAGATATATTATATAATATAAACAGATTTCTGATGTGAATGAACAAGGCAAGACCAACAATGTCAGGATCCTTGATCAAACACAGAGCATACTTAAAGTACATAAAATATAACACGAATAATACTAATAATAATAGTAGTAGTAGTAGTAGTAGTAGTAGTAGTAGTAGTAGTAGTAGTAGTAGTAGTAGTACTAATAATAATAAAGAAGAAGAGGAAGAAATTAATGAGAACTTTGAGATGGAAGATTAATGTAAAGATTAAACA
>Ga0325410_1001283_pt1 | contig 27734 bp, 15 predicted proteins | sample PopdelMetagenome_16_FD_206182 | JGI IMG/M metagenome (GOLD analysis project Ga0325410, IMG submission 206182) | Populus deltoides microbial communities from Bellville, Georgia, United States - Xylem-PdIQD-R3 | ecosystem: Host-associated > Plants > Phyllosphere > Stem > Wood/Secondary xylem...
TATGCAAGAGGAATGAGGGGAAATAACAATTATTTTTTAAAATATTTTTTTGATAGAAAATATATTAAAATAATATATATTTTTATTTTTTAAAATTAATATACATCAAAATAATTCAAAAGATATTAATTTTAAATAAAAATTTTAAAAATTCCGATTAAAACAAAATGTTAAACAACCCTAAGAGATTTGAGTGGTGGCACAACCCCTAAATTCCTTCCTTTGGTGATGGCAATTGGATCCTTGTTTGTATAATGGTTGACATAGAGGGAGTTAGAGAGAATCCTTCACCACAATTCCAACTGGACTCATGGCATGTGAAATTCGAATTAGGCAGACCGATCAACCTGATAAAAAAAGGTTAGAGGATGATGGAAATCGAGGAATCGACGGCAAAAATATGATACGGGTTTTCTTTTATTCTTTTAGGGTTTTTATCTTTCCAGCATCCATGAGTTCTTGCTAGCAAAATTATAAAACCCGGATAAAATGATCTGAAATCTTGCAGCCTAGCTCTTGGCCTGAGAAAAGTTTCAAAAAATCTCAACTCAAAATTGACTGAACTTTTTCACGTGATTTAACATAAAACTCGATTTAATTTTTTTTAAAATAAATTCTTCAAAATAATATCACTTTAATTTTTTCAAAAAAATAACCCGTGATATCATTGCAAAAAAAAATAAAGAAGAAGCCATACGTTAGACAATCATGGAATTCGAAGAGACCAGTCAATAAAAACAGGCATTCGTAAGCAATACCTTATTCTCCCCGAGGGTACCTCAGAATATGGTACATGACAGTTTAACAGCTTGTAATAAGAAAAGTGATCACAGAAAAGCTCAAAATGAGAAGAAGCTTCCAAGGCAAACAAGGTTCTTGAAATCACTGCTGTAAGAACAATCCCAAACCATACGAGAACAGCCAAGAGCATTAAAAGACATCACCAAGAGCAGCTGACACTGCAGCAGAAGGCTTCTTTATCGTTTCCTGCGTCCTTCATCCCTTTCACTACTCCTGCGTCGCTTCCTGTGTCTTTCATCCCTTTCACTGCTCCTGTGTCGCTTCTTGTGTCTTTCATCCCTTTCACTACTCCTGTGTCGCTTCCTATGACGTCTTTCATCATCATCAGAACTTGGTGAATCTGACTCTGATTCGGAACTGCTGGAATCTGAATCAGATGAACCAGAACTTTCAGATTCGTCATCTGATCCAGATTCTGATTCTGGCAATTGTTCTTGTTGTTGCATGATCATCCGTGGCATATTCTTCAAGTACTCGCGCAAATTTTCTGTTATACCACCAAGCCCAATTGATGTGAAGAAGTTGATGGCAAACCTTGTGTTCTTGGGGTTATCTTTTGGAAAAATTGAATCAAATGAGTCTCGCATGGTTGGATCTGTGAGGCGCTCATTCAGTGTTCGTATACCAAGATGCTCTGACAATTCCTGCATCAGACATGACAACACTGAAATCAATAACTTAATGAAAAGGAAAAGTTCCGTACATATACCATAATGTTCAATTAAAGAATATTTCCTTTAGCCTTTATTTATCCGTTAAATGCTTTCTGAACAAAAAAAAATAACTTGCAAGGTAGAACATTTGCATTGCCAACTGGCATTTCCTCGATGGTTGGTTATATCACCAGGGTCATCAGTTATTTGAAGGCAGTTCACAGAAAACAAGGTTCTTGATCAAATTTATGCAGCAGCTTGTGAGAGTAGCTAACATTTAACATTATGCAAACCAACACACCGCATTGTCGCATCTTGTAGATGGAAACCCAGATGCATAATATTGCAAAACTTAAAACTAAGGAGACAGAAACAACCAAGAATGATATAAAAGTAGGTCTCTCTAATTACCTGGAAGAGAATCTTGATAAAAATACGGGAAGAAGAAGTTGTATCCTCCTCAGTCAATCGTATGTAGGCTAAAACATGCCAAGGCAATGCATCCGTGCCAAGTAAATGGGCAAAAAACTTGGCCACATTGCGCAGCTTATTTGTTTCAAGACGATGAATCATCGAGTACTGTTGAACAAAGGACTTCTCAAAATTTTCCTGATGCACTTTGTTGATCATACAGAACCGCTGCCCCAAAAGACCGTAATAACGAAGATATGTCCTCTCTTGACTGCAGCATTCCAATAGCATAATGCACAGCTCCATCTACACAAACCAAATGAAGAAAATGACTAAAGTAAAACAAAATTCAACATAATAGAACTGACAAGTTTGTGTTTCTCGAAAAGAAACAAAAATCTAAGTCGTTAATTCTTAAGTGTGGCTAGAATTTATATCTTTCTATAACTAATGTAAAAGCCCATGAGACAGATCTCAGCAGTGGATGATGGAGTGAAAAGTGACTTGTTTCAGCCAAATTATGAATAGTCAAAGACTGCTTTGTTGATTTTACACGGATTATAATTAACAACATTGAAACTCAGGGACTTGGAGATAAATAATAAAAAATATGAAGCAAAAGCTTAAGGAGGAAATCTAGCACACATGCAGGAAAATGACAAATAAAAGCATACTTTAAGACAGAAAATCAACCAACTGGCCAGCTTAATACAATGCATTAAGCTAGAAATACTCAAATAGTCCCCAAGCAACCAGAAAAAAGAAAAATGTACCCTACTAATTTACCCATAGATAATCACGGAACTCAGCTTCAGCAACATCAAATTGCAGCACCAGCTACAGTAACTTGAAAATGCTGTCCTAGAAAACTATTGGATCCACCAAATATATAACAACTCTCAAGATTATTGCACTAACGGGACCAAATCACAAACATTGACAGTTACCAAAATAGTTCTAAATTAGTGGAAAGCCAGTAACACAAGGAAATGAATTGCAAATATGCCATTGCGTCAGAGTTTTTATGGCTCACCTCTTGTCCCGGCTCTAGTTTAATTTTCAGTAGTTTGTGGCCAGCCTCCTCAAAATCTACACTGGACATGATTGTCAGATAGATTGTTCTCCGAAGGTTTATAAGGTTTGTTTCTGTCTGATCATCTATTCGCATCTGCTCTTCATCTTCTTCCTCGGATTCATCTTCGTTATCGTCATCGTCATCGTCGTCCTCCTCATCACCAGAAGCTGCATCAGAACCATCTTCGTCCTCAGACTCCTCACCAAGAAGGCTTTTCTTCAATTCTTCATAGCGCTTCTCATTCTCCAGGAAATTAGGATCTGGTTTGAAGACATCTGAAGAAGAACAAACAAAAAAGATTCACAACCATATATACAAGAATAGATAATCAATCAATCTGTGAAAGACAACTCAGTGTCCTGGACATACCAAGAGTGATCTCTGCAACTATGTCCTCTGAAAGAGATATCTCATGAGTTAACTGGTCTTCCTGGTCTACAAGGTCCAATTCTGGACGAACAGCAGGGTACCCCTGCAAATGAAATTCACCGAAAGGTTGTTCAGCCCACACTTGCCTTATTGAACAATGAACATATATTCTGGTGAATAATATATCACATAAAAATATAAGACACAAGAATGCACCTGAAATTTGGCTTTTCTTATAGCAAAAAGGCCTTCAATTAAAAATTGAACCCTCTTGTCTATCTCTCCTTCATGAAGAATTCCACGAAATCGCTCAAAAGCTCCTGTAAAATCACAATACCATAAATAAAAGACTGTAAAAGAGATAAAGGAATGTCATACAACCAGATGCATTTCCTCCCAAAAAAAAATGTTTAAAGCAAACCATTAATGGCAAACCGATCAAACAATAAGAACCAAAATTCCAAGGCGTTGAATACCCAACGCAAAATAAGCCACTAAAGCTCCAAACCATATGTTTTCTTAAATAGAACAACAAACTTCAACATGTAATTTTCAGCTGAAAGAAACAACTTTGCACTATTACCCAATTCATTATCAGTCCAGTTCACATGTCATTGGTAAAGCTACTGGCCATTATGAATGTGGAATGGCAATGTCTCTTTCAAAAAGTACATGATGCAGCCATAGGTTGGTATGATCATGCTGTTATCTAAACTAGGTCAGTGTAAAATGAAAACAATGTATAGTTCTAATACAGATGTCATAGTTGTGCCAGAAACCTTACGAATAACTAAGATATCTAAGGGAGAAGGGAAAGATTCCTTCAAAAAATGTTCATTCTGTAAACAAGAAGAGAATTAGTTTTAAACATATTGATATCTTGCCTGTGTCTAAAAAGAGTTATATTAGGAAAGGAGGTCCATGGCAAGCAAGCATGATGTCCCCTTTATAGAACTTTACATTTCAAAACCTAAAAATAAATGGAACATCATTCCAAATACAGTGAAAATATTAGTCAAATCCTCTGATGGATTGGTGAATGAAAACAAACCACTGTCAATTGCAGACAGGGATCCCTGAGTTCCACTAACATACCAACTAAGAGACAGGGTAACCTAATTACAAATATAATCACAAGATGAAGACTAAAAAATCCTAAGAAGAGAGCTATATAGTCCCTAGTCAAATAAGCATATTAAAAGAATTCTGAACAAATGCATATATAAGCAGAGCAGTATTTTTACCATCTAAGCCTTTTGGCGACACATCCTGAAGCATTGATCCACATTCTGTGACAAACCCCACAGCCACCTCAACACTGTCGTCAGTAGGATTTTCCAGCAAAACAGCTAGGAGTTCTAGAGCAATAATCTCATGAGCTACTTGCTGGTTTACAAGATGTGCTATAAATTTAACAGCAGCTAGCAATTGAGGCTGTAAATATAATAAACAGGTGGAGACAATCAAAAGCAACTCAAAGTATTAACAAATGTTCACAAAAGCAAAAATCCTCCTAGTGAAGTGAGTAGGTGCAGACACATACCTTGTCATTCCGTTTAAAGGCTCTCTTTAGCTGCAGAACTATCCTTCTCAACAGAAGATCACCCACCTCAGGGAACTTGGTGTTGACAACAGCAACCAGTGCAGCAAAAACATCAGTGAATCTTGAAGATGCCATCTGTGACTTCATACACGACCGGCAAAAAAGTCCCCTCCCCCGTATCAAATTCTCGGAAAACAGTTCTGGGATGATATTCTTTATATTAGAAGCATTAACCTTGTTCACAAGTCCATTAATACTCTTACGCAGTGCATCCCAAGTCAGCCTTTGGTACTCAGTACTACTTTTGTCTTCAACCTCTTTCATCATCCTCGCCAACCTAAATGGAGGAATATAAACCCCACCGGTCTTACCCAAAATCGAAGCATCGGCACCCCCATTTCCTTCTTCCGCTGCCATTTCTCTCCTAGGTTTCGACTCTTCAGCAGTCCTGCTACGACCCTCCTCTTTCTCCTTCAAATTCTCTGCTTCTTTTCCCATCTTATTCCTCTCCTTACCTCTCCCGTTCCTTCTATCACCACCATCATCATAATCTCTATCTATACGCCTCCTATCCCTATTCCTATCTTGCTCCGATTTTGTTCTCACCCCACTATCATCCTCATCATCTAAAGCCCGATGCCTTTCATGCCTGTCCCTCCTTCTATAACTATCCTCAATTTCTCTCCTTCTATGCCCATTCTCAAACCGATCATTTCTCTCTCTTTCTCTCCTCTCCCTCTTCTTCCTCCTATCATCCTCTTCATCAGAACTCCTACTAACCCTTTCCTTTTCCTTCTCCTTCTCCCGATTCTCTCGCCGCCCCTCATGACTTCTATTTTTCTCCACCAACTCTCCTTCTTCCTCAGAACTCTCCCTAACTTCCTTTCTCTCTCGACTAAATCTCTCCTCATCTCTAGCCCTATCGATAAGCTTACTCCTTTCACCACGCTTATCTTGTTTTTTCTCTAATGATTCATCACTTCCAGCCCTATCGCGACGCCTAATACGTTCGTCGCGCTTATCCTGTCTCTTATTATCTAACGATTCATCACTCTCATCTCCACGGCCGCCCCGAATACGATGACTGTCTGATTTTGAATCTCTTTTACTATCACGAAGACGACGTCTGTCTCTCTCTTCATCACTAGATTCACGGCTGCTGCTGCTGTATCTTCTCGGCATAATTGAAATTCAAACCCTAATTGAATCTTAAAACTATACTAATCCTTTAGCAAATTAATAAAAACCTAAAGCTGTTAAGAGTAATTTACTTCAGCGTACCTTAAATCACAAATTGCGGAGAGAGGGAGACTGTGGTGAGATGTGAAGGAGATCAACGAGGAGAGAGTTGGCTGTTTTTTTGAAAGAGAGAGAGAGTGGCGGTATGGTATTTTTATTGAGATGTCCAAACAAACCCTTGAGTGGACACTGGTTGTGGCATTCCTCATGAAATCGTCCCTAGACTCCCTACTTAAACGATTGGCCGCCCTAGGATGAGAGCGAAATTTTCATAAACGTAAAAAAAAATAAAATTATGCAAGTGGCTAGATTTTTTTTAACATGATAATTAATTAAACCTAATCCAACAATTCAAATTTAAAAACTCAGGACTCATTATAAAATCATTGAAAATTATATGAATATAAATAGTTGATTTAAGTAATTTTAAAAAAATAACCAAAAAAATTTAACAAACAAAAAAAATAACTCTAATGATTGATGAAATTATAATTTGACTTCAAAAAAATATTTTAAAATAATATTTTTTAAAATATTAAAATGTAAAAATATTAGATAAATCCAAATCAATTCGAGTTAACCCATTAAAACTATGACTTGGATCCTGGATTCTTCTAGTTTCAATAATATTTTTTTAAATTTAATTATACGATAATAAAATATAAATATCAATTCAAAATCAATTAAATATTAAAAAGATGAGATTAAAAAAATAAAAATTCAATTTTAAAGATAAAATTATAAAATAAAATAAAAGACAAATAAAAAGGCAATGTTAGATATGCGGGACTAGATGAGCCAACTTTAAAAAAATTCTAGGTGTTCATGTCTAAGGAAAGCCCACCCGCCTAACCATATTTTTTTTTTAGAGGTGGATGACGCCTTATTTTTTTAAAATATAATCACATCTAATTAAATTATAAAATAATTCAATTAAAATAAATAAAAATTTAAAAACATAACAAAAAAGCTTTATTATTCATGTAAATAGTAAAGCACCCAAGGTTATATCCTATATTTTTTTAGTTTATAGGTAATATGTTTTAATTTAATTTTTTATTGAGGAAATTGTTTTACTTTGGATAATAAAAAAAATTGTGTTTTGGGATTTGTTTTTATTTTATTGTTGATTATTAATTAATTATTTTTCAAATCTTTTTTTTCTTCAAAAATTGGGGTCAAATTAATTGCAATGTGCTTTAAGATTTTAGATCAAATATGTATTTAAAATTACGCTATTATTTCTAAAATAAAATTAAGAATCTATTCTTAAAGTATATTGATTTAATTTCTTAAACAAAAAGAGACATTAATCATTTAAAAAACATATTCCATAAATTAAAACTTACCTATCTTTTAACGAAAAGTAAATTCCTAAAGAAGGAAAAGGAAAACATTGATTGAATAAGAAATTCCCAAAGGGATAAATTTTAAATATTAAGAGTAAAATAATTGGAAATATATGTTTAGTTTAAATCCTAAAGTATATGATAAATATTTATTTCCCGTAAGAATGTATGGAAAACCAAAAAACAAAATGATTAGTTTTCCATAATCTCAACACAACCGAATAACAAAAACTTATATATTAAATTATTATTTAAAAAAAAAAAACAATTGTGCCTATAAGATCCGGGCTTGCACTCATGGGTCTGAGAACTAGGCCTGTATGCACATGGGCTAGATGTGCACAGGCTAGCGCCAGTGCTTTCTATTTCTCTTTCCTCCTCTTTTTGTATCCAGGGATTAAACCTTAATTTTAATTAGGGGTAATTATTTTTGATTCGGTTCAGTTTTTGTTAAAAAAATAACTAAACTGAAATTTTTTTTAAAAAAAAACCGAAACCGAACCGAAACCGGGTCAAACCGGCCGGTTTCAGTTCGGTTCGGTTTTTTAGGGCAAAAACTTGTTCAAACCGGTTTGGCTCGGTTTTCTCGGTTTTGGCTCGGTTTTTTCCGGTTTTGGCTCGGTTTTTTTTGGTTTATCTCGGTTTTTTCGGTTTGGCTCGGTTTTGGCTCAGTTTTTCCGGTTTGGCTCGGTTTTTTTCCGGTTTTTTGTCAGTTTCGGTTCGGTTCGGTTCGGTTTTTTTGGTTTTTTGTTTATAAAACCGAAACCGAACCGAACCGGCCGGTTTTTTTAAAAAATTAATCGGTTTAATCGGTTTTTTTTTGTTCGGTTTTTTCAGTTAATTTTTTTCCGGTTTTCTCGATTTAATCGGTTTTCCGGTTTTTTTGCTCACCCCTAATTTTAATTAGTGAGGCTGGAAACTGAAATAAGAGAAGGCACTGTGTTTTCTAGAATTTAATTTATTATTATTAAAATTAATTTTTTATATATATTTTAGATCGTATTGATTTTAAAAATAATTTTTAAAAAATTAAAAAAATATTATTTTAATATATTTCAGCATAAAAAATACTTTATAAAATAATTATAATTAACATATCCTATTCTGAGAGTAATCTAATTGTGAAATATATTAAAAAAAATTTAAAAAAAATACCATAAAAAACTCTAATAATGGCGCAAATACTATATGAATTGAGAAATGATGGACAAGGAAAATGAATTCTGGTGAATAATAAATTGGGTGCGAGTTCCATGGTGAAGATTTTTTTGGGTCTTGAGTTGAAAAAATTAATTTTCATTTTATATTCATCTTTTTATTCTTTTATTTAATTTTAATTTTGCTGTACCATTTTCAAAGGGGTAAAATAAATTCATAGCCCCTTAAGCTTTTCAAATTGGTCAATGGCCCCTTCGTTTTAATTCTAGTCATTCATGACCTTGTGATTTTAATTGTTGTGACCAGAGAGATGGTCAAGAAAATTTGGGTTATGTTTTTTTATCAAAAAAATATTTTTGAAAAACATTTAATAAGTACCTTTATCATATTAATTATTCAATTTTTCAATTCAAAATACCCAAAATATATCCAAAAATACAAAATTAATATGGAAAAAAAATCCCTCAAGCAAGATATAAATCTAAAAATACTTTAATAAAACTTTTATCATATGAAATACTTTAATGATAACTTTCTCTTTTCTTTATTGTTTTCGGTGATTTTTTTTCTTTCTCAAACTCAAACAATGAAAAATGAATAAAATAAATTTTTCAACGGGAATCAAACTTTGAAATTTGCTATATATTTTTTTTATGTTTTATATTGTGGTTATTTTTTTTTATTATTATAATTTAAAATTTTATCTTAATAGAATTATATCACAAAAGAATTCAATAAAAAAAGTTTTTTCAATGAACTATTTTCGACTATAAATTTATAAATTATTAATGAGAATTTTTTTAATAAATTATTTCTGTTCATAAAACCGTTGGTAATATAGATACATGTATACTAATAATATACGTACTAAAAAAAACATTCCATCAATTAAAGCTATTAAATCTGGATATCAGTTGAATTCGAAAGTTAGAAACGCCTCAGGCTGAAATTTAGATCATAAAATTTAGTTACTATAAGGTGAAACATAATCTGTTGGTCCATACGACTTAAATAATTCAGCAACGAAACCTTTCATTCTCTTAGGGTTCCATCCCATGTCTTTGCAGGGTTGATCATTGTGCCATGCATGAATACCAGCAATGCATGATTTCCTGTAATATTGTCCAGCATATCGCTTCATATATTTTTCCCATTTTCCTGCATCTTTTTCCATCACTTTTATGCTCAGAATCTTGAGTGTGCCTACAAGAAGCTCTGAGAGCCATCGACATCTTATCTCTGAGGCATACTGGTTTGAAGCAGTTTCTGAGAATCCAATTACTACTAATTGTGGAATTTGAGGATGAACGCATCCCCTGAAGAAAAGGATACAAGAAGATATATTGCTCATTTTGCTCTACTTCATAAATTTCAAGGTCGTGATCCGGAAAGAAAAAGAAACGACTAGCCTATAGAGAGGAACTGCTGCATTAGACGACCCAAAAAGGAATCTTGAAAGACTTTGGACAGAAAAATGTCTCTGAGCTTCTTTTCACCATTAAAACCTGTAGCCAACATGACCAAATCAGTCTCTAGAGATGTACCCTCATCACCAACCTTGATGCCTTCTCTGCAGAAGCTAAATTTGGGAGCCTTCTTCAATATGATGCTTCCCTCTTCAACTTTTATCATAGAATCCTTGTGGAACAGTTGGGAATGAACAAGAATGAAATTCTGGTAGATTCCAATGTTCAGTCCTGTATAAAACTCTGCATGGATGTTCAACCCCTGCATATCAATAAAAATGACAAGTAACTAATCTTATAAACACTTGTAAGCATGGTTATTAAATCTGGACTCCTTCGACAAGTCTAATTGGCAATCAATTCAAAACCCGACTTGAGTTGAATTTCATTTCAAATCATTTTGAATATTAATTCAACTAAACACGAGTGAACTAACCGGGTCAGCTCCAAAGAAAAAAAAACTAAAACATGTCATTTTGAACTCGGATTTACCCATCAATCTTGTGACCTAAGCCCTAAACAGGGTTAAACTCCTGACTGGTCTAACGACTATGTTTTCTAGAGGAATATTAGATGCAAAAATATGGATGATTCTAATAGTATTCAACATACTACCATTTGCTGCGCACCTTATTGCAATGCCCATTGCAAATTTCTGGAACCCAGTAACAGTAACTCGCTTGCCTTTCACAAAATTATGAGCACTTTCATTATCCATGTTGGCATAGTCCACAGAATGGATCACCTTACCATCAAATACTTCCGGTCCCTTGTCAGGAGGAGATTCAGGAATCTTTGGAACATCACTGAATCGGCCGATGCAAAGGATCACAAAGTCCACTTCGTATACCTGTTTTTTCAATAACCTTGAGTGGGACAGCAGGATTTCACAAACCATGTATTTCTATCAGACTAATGCCAAGGGGATCTGAAACATTTTAACATATTTTTTGCACATCCGATGTCCAGAAATCCAAGTTTTGTTGAAACGTGCTGGTTAAATCACAAAATTGAATCCCATAGAGCTGTTTTCATGGAATTTTCTCTCCTCTCAAAAAGGGAAAAAATCTCGGTGACTCTATATCACATGGAGATCAAAGGCATACCCCACTTGAAAGCCTCCTCATGCCCGGAGCACTCTCTTAGCTTAGCTATCTACTAGCAAGAAGGATCTGGGTCTATCGTATTCCTTTGTTTCAACTATCCATTTCCCTTTCGAGCTGGAGGGCTCACAATTGCCACCCCATAGTCTTCATGACCGCATCTCTTCATCGGCGGGCCCTTCATACCAGATGCCAAGAACCTTAGTGTTGAACTTGATGTGCTTAAGCAAGTCAAAATGAAGTGCATATGACTGCTGTCAGAAATAATTGATTCTTGTGAAGGATAAGCAAATTTGAAAAGGCTATCTTATTGAACTGAAACAATGAGTTGGCTATTAATAGCCTTACAAGAAACTTGAAACAGAAATATAACAACCCACGTCAAACAATCTCTAAGGAAGTGGTTACTGGCTAGAGAATAGGTCAATCTAAACAATCGTAAACTACTGCCAACACAACATTTCAAAATAACTAAACAACTTTAACACAGATAATCTAAGACTCGATTTTGGTCGGGAAGGAGTTGTGTGACTGAATCTGGCCATGGAAAATCTGAGAACTGATATACTGGCTTAGGGGACTGGAGCTTCGTAGCCTCTATAGAATTAGCCCAAACTCCTCCAATCTTTTTTCTTAATTGACAACCAAATTCATTGGCTTAAATTAAAACATTGTGATCAGCCACCTTCTCCCCAACGAAGATACAAGGCTTTAGCTTGCAATACACAAAGGATCAAAATCTGCACTTCAAGACTGCTTCTCCTAGTACATGCCCTTGAACTGCCTCCTCCAGCTTCTCCTTTGTCACCTGCATCGCATCCACCATAAATTAACAAAACCTAAGAAACAAATAAAAAATGGAAATACCAGCTAACTAAATATTTACGCACCTTGTTTCCTAGATGCAATTCATCATCCAAAGCATAGAGCTTGAACTCAAACCTATGTCCGTGTTTTGGCAGGACAGGTCCACGCCATCCAGGAAGCTTCCAGCCATTAACCCCTTCTTTGATCACAGCATATTCACCGCCAAACTCTTCTTCTTTTCCAGAGAAACCTTCAGGAAGACGCTTCACATGAGGTGGTATGTTAACCACTACCCAATGTGGCCATGGCACATTAGGGCCATCAGGGTCTGATATATCCAAGTCCTGCACAACAAGAGCTAGGCTCTTGGTTCCTTCTGGCACGTTGTACCATTCAACTGGTGGAGACAAGTTCTTTTTTGCACCTTGACCTTCTCCCGTGTACTTCCTTGGTAACCTTCCTTCATTATCTATCTCAGGTGATACCAGCCTGAATTCATCAGCCATCACTAACTACTACCACAAGCTTAGCTCTGATAGGGTTTTGTCAAGTTCACTACCCTCATTTGAAGCTGGTTTATGAAGATGGTTCATATAGAGTACTGATTTTTAAGGTTGTATGGGTGCAGGACACGTGGTGGAAGAAATTTCGAGGTGTCAAGAGAAGGTGCACGAAGAATAGATGGGTGCAGACACATGGAAGTACGCGTGGACAAAGGAGAAGGGTTTTAGACGATCAATACTAAAATGTTCTATGATTTGTTTAAGTAATTTGCTTAAGCTAAAGAAATTGATTACATTTTGCTAGAGATGAAACCAGCAAGGTATTAGCCTGACCTCCTAGAAGAAAACAATTGCATTACAGTTTGAGTTGTGCACTTTGTGCTGAATTTTAGTGCAGATAGACTACCACTTCATTTGGCACAAAGGACTGGAAGAAGGATAAATAAAAGTAGAGAGATTGCATGGAAGAGATTGAGTTTATTCTATCTGACAATAAAGACAAGGACCCGAAGAAGAACCCGAAAAATCCCACTAATGCTTCCTTAATTCTATACCTCATGATTTCAATTTAGATGGATCTTCCATTTTAGACGATCCATCATTCCCCTTGTCCGTCCCTCTTGACAAGCATAGCCTTGGTTAGTAATAGAACTTCAAGATTAGTCATTTAAGGCCGTGTTAAAAGCCTAGAGGGGGATTAAAGAAACATAATCATGTTTCATGGACCCAAGTACGCTCTAATTAGGGAAGAAATACAACGAAAATTGACCAGAGTTAGAAGTAGAGAGACAGAAAACACATGCAGAGCATCAAAATGGCAATGGATCATTAGACAAGCAAAACACAGATAGAACAATGCAGCTCAAACACGATGTTGAGTATTAATGTGAAATGGTATCCAGGAAATAAGTCCATAACACAGTGATTTCACATAAACAGGGTCAGGGGCAGCTCTCGTCTCAAAGCATAACAGCAACTGAAATAGTTTGCCATGGACCTTCAAAATGAGGACCAACCGGGGGATTATATCTTCAGGCCCCTTAAGCTGCTGGTACAATTGGCTTCTTCTTTGTGATGAAACGCTCTAGCTATAAAACTTAACTTCGAATGACTCGATACTTGATACCAGTTAGTGAGACACAGGGAAACACAAACGTTATTGTAGCAGTTTTAGGATTAATGACTAGTGTTTATGCGAAGTTTCAGGTAAGAGAATAAATCAATCTTCATTCTAAGAGATATCGTAGGGGTACTGATCCATCAAACACCATTTCAGCTGGGCCAGTCATGTACACATGGTTGTCTTCCTCCCTCCACTCAATCTCCAGGGGACCTCCAGGTAGATCAACCGTGCAATTCTGTTTAACAAGAACATTGGCAACTCGTGTGTGAGAAAAAAAATTACTGATCAGATATCTAATACAAAAAAAAAATCAAAATAGTTAGCTTCCAGCAATAACTCTAGGAAAGCTCTGAGCTTGAAATAAATGAATCTTGTTTGGAAATAGAAGATGTTCAAAGACTTGCTAGATAATCTGAAGGCAAGTTTAAACTTCTAATCTGAAACTTACCCTCCCAGCATGTCCCTCTAGAACTGCCGCAACAACTGTTGCGCAGGCCCCAGTTCCACAGGCTAGTGTTGCTCCTACAATCACAGAGCCATAATGTGAGTATTCCAGTCAAATAATCATTAAGGATTAGTAGATACGAAACAACATGGTAGCAACACGTGATTTATGAACGCCCACTGCAGAATACATGAATATATCCATTAATGTCCATGGCAAACTAACCTGCCCCACGCTCCCATACACGCATTCTGAGATGTGAAGGGGAACAGACTTGCACAAACTCTGCAAATCATTTCAAAAATTAAATAAAAAGATGACAGAAATAAATTTTAGCAATGAGATCCCACAGAGAATGGTCAAAAGACAGCAGAGAAGTACTGATCACCAGATTTATGAAATATTACTGCTTGAGGATGCAGGCACAAATATCTCATCAATGCAGGCAAATTCACATGCTCACTCATGCATGCGATGGCAGAGAGCAGTATATGCACACTAGAGTGGGTTTGAGATTATCAAAGTCATCAAAGACAACTTCAGGAAACAACACAACTTCTGGTTTGTTTTTTTATGTAATTTCATCTGTAAATACTTTTCAAGTTGCAAAATGCAAAATATAAGAATTTCATAGATAAAAAAGGGATAACTATCCTGACCATCCTATAATTTACTTAATTTTACACTTTGCAAAATTTATAGAAAGCATTCTCAGTCAACGAAAAATCTCAAATCGATTGAAATGACCAAAATAACTCCATATATATTATATACACAAAAAACCTAAATGACATCCTAAACCTTCTCTCTCTCTTTTATGACTTCTTTCTCTTCATAATCAAAATTCTCTTTCTAAACCTAAATCGATCACAAAATCACAAATTATGTCGTTTGTATTCGACTATCTTGGACAATTTCTTTTCTTTTGGAAATGAGTTGTCTCTTCTCATCACCAACTGTTGGAATCTCTCTCTCTAGTGTTTATCGTCTGGAACCCAGCAACAAAAAGGTATGTCTCAATTTGTTTTTGAATCAAGACTTCGATAATCATTGTTAGCAGGTTTAGTTGTTAAATATTGCTATTTCATTAAAATATAGATTTTATGACTCGATTTAACCAAAAAAACCTAAATTTGTAACTGTTGAACTGTAAATCCCAATGCTAAAAAACCCAAAAAATTCAGGTTTTTTTGTTCAAACTTTGATATTCAGAATCCAAATGGGTTTTTGTTCAGACCCTACAAGTTTTGCCACAATGTTAGCATTGTTTTCATTATGAGCTTGTCAATAAGTGGCTTGTCACTTAGTCAATTTGTCTACTCTGTGGAGCTTTTATCGGAGCTGACTCAGTTGTTTTATCTATCACAACAGAGTAAACAAAGAAACCCTGGTTTATATTTCTGTAGATTATGTCTGTAAATGAATTAGATTATTGTAATTAAATCACGAGTGCTCTTGCAAAGCATTGCTCTGTTTGTCTCTTGAGTTATAAATATTTTTATGAGCGCAAGAACCTTTTTGCAGAAATGTTACAAGAAGGAGAATATACTTGATAAAAGAGAAGGAGCCTTCTATAATCAATTTGCTCATAACCCAGCTGCAAATTTCTCAATTTTATCCCTCCAAGGATAACAAGGGTTGTTGCAATGTGTATTGATTGCCATTTGTTCGATGAATTCTTTCAAAGACTTAAATCTCTCCTTATAGGATTTTGGGCCAGGAATTCAATAACGCTTTCTTAACATTTTTTAACAAACCAGAGCTGAAAATGAAATGCTAAATCAATTTCTCCACCCTTCTCAGTTTTTTCTTAAAGAAAAAGAAAAAAAATGCATGCATCGTTTTCAACATTTCTAGCCAACATTAATGCTTCACAAAAATTCTACAAATAACCGGTGTGCTACTGAACATAATTCCAGGACATGCCAGCATTAATGTGGTTGATGTATTTTGGCAGTTGGGTTGAAGAATTTTTGAAAGTTGGGTTGAAGAATTATAGCAGTGTTTTATGGCTAGTGCTTATGTGTGTTTTGATGTCTGAATATTTGAATTTTTGGCAGTGGAATTGGTGGAGAAGAAATGAGTTTTTGCTGTGTGTTTTTTATGGAGAAGAAACGTGTGTTTTTTAGGAGAAGAAAAATGGGTGTTGAAATGTGGGTGTTTAATTGTGGTCCAGCGAAAAAAAATTGCAACGATAACTTTCTTCTTTAATTTGATGCACCTGGGGTTCTTTTAGTCTTTAAATGAAATATAATGGAAAATTTGTAAATACTTGGATTTTTTTTATTGATTTTTTTTGGCGCCATGTAAAGTATTAGAAACTTATAAAGTTCGGGATGTTTTCTGTAATTTTCGAAACAATGGAGGTAGAGGGTAAAATTAAGTAGACTACAATATGATCAGGTAATTTTCAAAAAAAAAATCCCTAAAATTGCAGAACTTTAATCCATTTAAAACACACCAGACATGAGATCATTCATAAATCATAAGAGGATACCAATTCAATGAAAGTGCCAAGATTTTTAATCATTCAAAGGATCTATGAGATCAAAAACTTCAAACTTCAAATCAATATCCTATCAGGCACTCCTTCCATAAACCAAAATTTAAGCAACAGGAAAAAAATTTCAACATAATCAAGCTTTGGAAACTGTTATAATCCAAGACTTTTCACCACGAGTACTAACCAGTGTTTGTTCGTGCTGGGAACACCTCATGATGTTCGAACTTAGGACCAATTTGAGCCAAATTTAATGAATCAACCTGCAAATCCTGTCATCACAAACAGAGAAACAAAAAGCATCAATAACTAACCAGCAAAGAATACCAATCATACCTTCCCAGTTAAGCCGTAACACTCAAATGCCAAAGTTTTAACCAAAAGGATATACCTGCCCTCCTTTGACGCCAAAAGTGACACAATGAGGATTCCCCATGCTAACACAAGTCACATTCCAAGTCACTCCATCCACAACCAATTCCGACTTAACAACAGCATCATTCTTATTCGCGGCCAATTTCGTCGGCACATCAGCTGCTTTAAGCACCGGCTCTCCCATATCAACCTTAACTTTCCCATCTTCTTGAATCTCAGGAACAATCAAGCCAGCACCAGTATGCACAGAAAAACTCAGTTTCTTCCCATGTAAATTCTCTATCTCAGCAATAAACCTTGCAAAACACCGCACCCCATTTCCACACATCTCCGGCTCACTCCCATCAGAATTAAATATCCTCATTGTATAATCAGTCCCATTAATCCCTGGCAATGCAAAAATCACCCCATCTGCCCCAATCCCAAAATTCCTATCACATAACTTCGCTGCTTGCTCTGGAGTTATCTTGGGTTCACTAGAGTCCCTGTTATCAACCTGGCTCAAACAAACCAAGAAGCTTAAGAAACGCATAAAAAAGAAAAGAGAAGTTTCAATCTTTGGTTATGTTATGGAAAAGGGGATTACCAAAATGAAATCATTGCCGAGGCCGTGGTATTTGACAAAGTGAAGGTATCTGCTGCCTTCTCTTTGATCAAGAAAGGAGGTTTTTGAGGAAGGTTTCTGGGTGGCTGCTGACTCGATGCTCGTTGAGGAAACTACCAGTGGCCGAAAGTTTGGGTTTTTGTGAGAGTTCAATCGAATAATAGGGAAAGAAGTGGAAGAGAGGAAGAGTTGGGAATGAAGATTTGAGGGTTTTACAGAGAGGGATGTGGCGGCGGCGGTTGCAATGGCTTCGGCCATGGCTGCTGTGGTTTTGGAGGTTTTGGGTCGTTGGGGACAGAAGAGAGAAGAAGCGGTCACGACTCTATGCGTGTCTGACGTTTCAATGTCTTTTTTAATTCTTTGATAGGGAGGGAGGGCACGAGAATTTTCTGTTTAATTAATTTTTTTGAAAATATTTTTGAAAAATTTTAAATTTTTAAATTTTTTTTATTTTAAATTAGTGTATTTTTTAGTATTTTTATATTAGTTTAATGTATTGATGTCAAAAATAATTTTTTAAAAATAAAAAAATATTATTTTAATGTATTTCTGAATAAAAAGTATTTTGAAAAAAAACCATAATTATACTCCTAAATATTTTTTAAAAAAATTATAACCTTACCCTTTAACAACAAAAAATCAACAAACTTTTCTATGCTAAAAAAAAATTTTATACAAGACTCATTTGTAATTCTATTCTATGATTGTGAGTATTTTTGTAAATTTTTACAGAGTTAAATTATTTGATTATCTTTAAAAATAAAAAATAATAATTTTGGTCATGGTATAATTAATTCGTTGCCTTTGCAACCAAAAGTTCTTAGGCTTAGTTTTATAAACATATTATTATTCATTTCACATTTATTTTTTTGCAATATTATGCAGTTTAAGTGGCAATTTGGTAATTTAATTGATAAAAATATTAAAAAATTATAAAGTTGTTGGCCGTTTAGTGGAGGGCACCAACGAATAAGCAACCCCGTTATCTCCGACGGCATATGTGGTGGCTCACTACAGAGAAAAATAGGCTTCCTTCGTCTTTTCTGCTTCATCACAATAAGGCCACTCTTTTTGGGTAGCACGCGTAGCAAGCTTTTAATTTATTTATTATAAAATTTTGTTTTATATCTTTTTAATTAATTCGTGGAATTGAAAAAAAAATTAATTTTATTTTTTATTGATTTTTTATTTTTTATTGATTTTTTTTACAATTTCATTCTTATTTGTTATATTTACATATTAGATTTTATTTTTATTTTTTTATTGCTATTTTTTTTACGCTGGCAAGTTTTTAAAATTAATATTTTTTTATTTCATCTTTCAGCATTAAATTGAGCTATTGGCTCTAGGTTTAGGATTTAAGATATTGTAAATTTTAGAGGTTAACCAAGGTTTAGGAGATTTGTTTAGATTCACTTGTTTTTTTAACTCAAGTTTTTCAATTTCATCCTTTAATATTTGATTTGATTGAATATTGATCCTATAATTTTATTTATCTTGCTTTATATAAGATTTTTATTTTATTTAAAAAATGATCCCCAAGTTATCTAAGGTTTTTTTATTTGTCATTTTTTTTTTCAGATTTAACTTCTTTTAAGGAATTATTGTAACTAATTGCTCAATATTTGTTTTAAAAATATATCATTCAGTAAGTCACCTAGTTATTTTACATTTTTTAAAAGGTAAGGAAAAATATCCACCCTTCAGCATAACATGAGGCAAAATATAATTTTTTAGTTTTATTTTTTAAATATTATATTTTTTTTAGTTTCATACTTTAGTATTTATTTTTTGGGGAATTGGTTTCATTATTTTTTTATTTATTTATTATTTATATAGGATTTTTTACTAATTTGAAAAATAATATTGGTTATCTTAAGTCTTTTAATTTATCATTTTGTGTTAATTTTTTTAATCATATTATTAAATCAACCTAACTTAATAGATTCAGTCAAATCAATGACTCGAGTCTCAAAAGTTTTCTTTCTTCTTTAAAAACATTGGCATTAAATGAGTCTCAAATCATGAGTTTTGCGGATTAAACACGGCTGGTCCAAGTCGATTCAGTGTGTCCTCGTCTCAATTTTTTGAAAAAAAAATATGTCATCCAGTATATCATTAACTTAATATTTTAAAAGTGTTTTGTCTATTATACATCAAATTTTTTACTGGCTGATATTTTTATATTTTTTCTAGGTTATAAAACAATGATCTAACTTGCGGCTTAACACAGGTAAAAAAACTAAAAAATATCAGGGAATCATTAGAGATATAATAGACTTGTTACATTATGGATTGCAACAATGTAATTATGAATTTTCCTTTCCCAAAATAAACTAGTTATTAAGAATAATACAATCTTTTAGTAAGGTTTATTAGTCATTATCACATATCGGTCTTTTTGAAATTTTTAAAACATAATAAAATGATTAAATTACTTTTAAAAGCAAAACTTATTTAATTGATATCCAGATACTTTTTTTTCTTTTCATTCTTGTTTTTTTAGTTATAATCAAGTTGATTGTGGGGCAAACAAATATATTTTTTAAAAAATAAACCTAAAAAAGATGGGGATTCATTATAGACATCTACTCATTACATTGCAAATTGTAACAATGTAATTATAAATTTACCTTTCAAAAAATATCAATGAATTGACTATTTGGGGAGGGGGGTAACAAGGTCTTTTAGCAAGGTGTATTAGTCATTATCAGATTGATTAGGAACAACTCGATTTTTTTAAAATTTTAAAGTACAGTAAAATGACTAAATTACTCTTAAAAGAAAAGGTTATTTTATTGGTGTCCAAGAGTTTTTTTTTTTTTTTTTATCTTTTCATGTTGAGTTTGTAGTTATAATGAAGTTGACCGAGAGACAATTTATATTTTAATAAATATAAAATATAACTTAAAAATAAAAAGGGATGACGCGTGCAACAACTTACAGCAACAAAAAATAACCTTGCTTTATCTTTTTGGAATTGTCTCGGCAAACCTTCTCTCCCTAGGCAGCGTGTGTAGTTTACCAACCTCTGATTTGGCGATAACATCCTTCTCTTTTTTTTTCTTTTCTTTTTTCTCACCTCCGTGTTTTTCATGCTTGACCCTCCAAATTTTCAAAACAACCTTTTAATTTATTTTTTTCTTCAAATTTGATCTATAAGTAATGGAAGAATTATGAGGTATTATAATAGCAGTAATCCTCCATTTATATAAAAGAGAGACCTCCCATAAGAATTATTTACGTATCTCAATTTTGTATGTGTGGAGTATTTCCACAAAAGGACCGCATAATTCTTTACCCGAGTTGGACCATTCTTTACCACAAACTGTAACTCTGAGATCCAGTCGACAAACTATAACACTAACATGGACTTGTTAAATTGATGGGCTAACCCATCTTGTTGAGCTGGTGTAGAAAGTCAGTTCGGTGAGTATGGATTAGTTTTCAGCCTGGTCAGGTGGGTTTGGTGAATCATGAGATTAGCCATTATAGTTTTATAATTAAGGTAATATTTAAAATTATAGTAATGATTGTTTTTTTAATTATTTTTTTATTTAAAAATATATTAAAATAATATATTTTTAAATTTATTTTTGATATCAGCACAACAAAATAATTTAAAATTATATAAAAAAATTAGTTTGAAATAAAATAAAATTTCAAGAATTTTCGTTTTTTATACTAAAATAACAAACATACTTTAAAAAACTTAGGGTGCAAGCTTGCTTCTTCTTCTTCTTCTTTTCTCCCACTTTTTTTTTATTTTTTTAATTTTATTCTTTAATATTTACTTAATTTTGAATTTATCTTCATACATTGTTTACTTAATATTTAAATAAATATCTCAAGATGTAACCATAAAATGCCTAAATCCAATTTAAAGTTTTCATATGGCTTTATCAACCGAGATGTTTTTTTTTGTTAACTGCTCGGTTATTTATATGCCATCAATTGAAGATGGATAGTTTATCTTGTGTGCTTATATTCCTTATTATTCGAAAACAAGAAACAAATGCTCTTTATATATATATATATATATTTGACACACACACATATATAACCTATGATTTGGTTAACTAAATTGTCATCCTTGTAAGACCTATTTTGATTTAAAAAAAAAGTTTAGGGTAAGCTGTTTTAATTTTTTTTAAAAGAAAATAAAACAATACCATTTTGAATTGATTCGGGTTAATTTAGGTTGACCATTGAATCCGTGACTTAGAGCTTGGGCGGGTCATGGGTTGAGTTTTATAATTATGTTTTTTATATATTAAAATGATAAAAAGACTTTAAAAATCAATTTAAAATTATTTTTTAATCTAATAGTGTTTTTTATTTTATTTTATTGATAGAGTTATTTAAGTTTTGATTATTTCAACCATATTCAACTGGGGTGTGTTCAAATGTTTACTCAAAGCACAAGAGTTGACAGTCTAATAGGAGCATGAACCGCTAAAACAAAAACAAAAGAAGCACATTATATTATAGTTATAGAATACACTAAAAGGTGTGGATGAATTAAGCAGATTTACATTGTTCATACACCTATAGAATATTATGGATTTACTGTTTATTTTCTAATAATTTATTTTGTTTCTCAAAAAAATTTTAAACGATTTAATCATAATTTAAACCTAATCGTTAAAAATGAATCAAATATTGATGACGTTCTAAGGATTTCACAAAAAAAAAAAAAACTTAGGTACTTAATCTTTAAAAATAACATAATTTATACAATTTAGATTCTTTTAAATTTTCAAAATTCACTTTTAGTACAAAAGTTCATTTGTATTATCTTTCCGTTTCTGTTTAGAGAGAGGAGAGAGAGATAGATTGCCAGATTGTAGCGATGAGAGAGAAAATTATTGTTCACACCATTTCTATCTACTAAAATAGTTTTTCTTAGTATCCACGGGTTTCATGCGATAAGAGGGGCTTGATGGTGAGATTTTTAAAAGCAATGTTGTCTGAAAAAACAGATCTAAGCCTAGAAAACCAAAACTAGCCCGGTTTAATTTCATATTTTTGGACCTTTTTTTGGGTATTTTGTGTTGATGGATTGTTTGTAAGTGTTCTAAGGGTGTTGGTGAGGTGTGTTTGGAGTTGAAATGAATTAAAAAATAGTTTTCTTGGCAAAAATAAAAAAATGTTGCCATGATTTTTCAGCCATTATTACAGTAACCAAAATATGGGCTTGCAAATAACACATCATCTACCTTGACAGACGATGTCTTATTATCTTTTTCTCTCAAGAGAATAGAGGCGAACGATATGTCATCTGCTCATTTAAAAATAAAAAATAAAACCAAGCCTAGCCCCATGGACTTGGGCTTGAAGGCCCACCTATGTGACTGAGCTTTTCAATGACCAAACACGTTGGGCCATAGGCCCGCAAGCCTGAGCTTTTTTTTGTTTTTTTTAAATATAAATCTAAAAGAAAAAAAATATTGAACCTGATTAAGTTTATGTCCCGGATCATATGTTTGATGAGTTAAGCCACAGTACTCGAGATATTCTTTTTAATATTGCTTTTTTTAATTGATATATTTTTTAATGCTTTTTTTTTAAAAAAATAATTTTTAAATTTATGTTTCAATTAATAACCCTCCTATGTCATTTTTTTTTGCTTATTTAACCTTTTTTGGATAAATATTTTTTTTTAATGGTGCTGTATTCATTTAATTTTTGAAAAAAATATTCTGATTCATTTATAATTTTTTTTTTAATCTTTGGTAGAAATAAAATTTATTTTTAAAAATAAAAAATATTTATTTTCAGATAAAGTTTCTAATATATGTAGCCATGCATAATTTTTTTTCTTTTTATTTTATTCAATCAATTTAACATATGTGTGTTTATCTCTATTATAGTTTGATTGAAAAGGAATTAATTTTAATAAATAAATTGAGCAAACACAACCGGATAAATGTTTATTCTTGCAAAATTAAATATCGTAATGCATATATATATCTTTTAATTTTTTCAATTTTATTTTCAGTTATCATTAACACTAAAGCATGTGATCTTTTTACTGCAGACAAAACATTGTGTTGCATTGTTCACACATTCACGTATTATTGTTACGTTATTGTATATTTTAATATTTTTACTTTAGTCCTTAAATTTTTATTTATGATGATTTGACCCTAAATTGAAGGTGAATTGCTTATGATTTCTTAGGCAAGGGCAACACAGAAAGAAGAGGGCTTTAAATAAAAAAGGTAAGGCAAAATGGGTGGTGTGTCCAAAGTTTGTTTTTTTAAATACACTTTGGTCTTTAAGCTTTACAAATAATTTAATTTAGGTTAATTTGAATGTCTAAAATTGAATTTTGATCTAAAACTCTATTTTTTTATATTTTAGTTTCTAGTTAGAGAGAGGAAAGAGAAGGAATTGCTAAATTCCAATATTAGAAAGATAAAATTAGAGTTTACAATGATTCTGGCCACCAAAAATATCTATCTTAGTACCAAGATTGCATTCAGTGAGAGGGGGTTCAACCTAGGTGTATTTAAACCTTAAAATTGCCTAAAAATTTATATCTAAGCTTGAGAAGAGTTTTTATTTCTGGTTGATTTTAAGTTTTTTTGTGGTTTTTTTTATGGAAATTTATAAGTATATCCAAGTGTTTAAAGTTTTTTCTAGGCATTTCAAGTTAAAATTGGGGTTTCTATGCAAAAAAACAAGAATCTTGATTTTCTGGTCGCCATAGTGGTCAAAATCTAGGTAATTCCAGATAACGTATCATTTATTTTTATATATAAAAAATTTGAGGCGGACTACACCCTATCAGCTTTTAAAAAAAATTAAAGGCCTATGAGCAGACTCTTCACTCATGGGCCAGGCGCTTGGCCTAGCTTACCAGGCCTGACAACGCATGATTTATTTTTATTTTTTATTTTTTTTGTTTTTAATTAATACCTTTTTATATATTTTTTCTAAATAATTTTAAATCTATATTTTAATTAATACCCCTTCCTTGTGAATTTTTTTATGTTTATTTGGCCTTTTTTTAAGTACTAATTATTTATAATTATATTATGTGTATTTAAGTTTTTAAGATGTTAATATGATTCCCATACATATATATATATATATATATATATATGTTTCGTAACGTTTCTGTACTGTTCAGAATCTGCAACCGCAGTTGCCCCTGTGTACATCCATAAAGAGTTAAGAAACCAGGCCAGCCTGTTCTGCTTTAGACCTGCATTTCACTTGACTGAAACATCGCCTTTCACAAAAAAAGAAGAAAAAAAGCACTGAAACATTTGATCATACCCTTGTTAGCCCATGTTTTTCCACGATCGTGGGGCCTGGCCTTAAATCTTTACGTCAAATTGTTTCTTTCAAAAGCTACCTAATCCTGTCACAACACACAGTACTGGACTCGTTAGAGTTTTATCTTCTTTTGATATGTTTTTACTGCCAATCTTTGTTCTTATTGTTTTCTTTTACATGTGTTAATGTTCAAACATGTTGGTTATACACTTTACAGTAAAAATATTTTCGAAATGTATCTACTTGTATGCCATTCATCAAACAAATCAACACTAGAATTCGATCTGGAGATTGAGATTTCGAGGTTGAACCAATCAAAATTATTAAACTCATTCTGGGTCGTAAATATAACAAGTCAATTTCGTTAAAAACCTGGCTCGGGCTAGATGGCGAGTGGAGCCGGGTTGAATAATCTTGGAAATGAATATTATCATCATTGCTAGCCAAGACAAACAGGCCTCTCAGGGCCAGGAGCTTAATCAGTCTAGTCAAAATCAGTGGATAAACTCTCCTTTATCTATGCTAATTGTTCATTGTTACGATATCCATCACGCTGCAGTGTCACATACATCAATGTTTAGACTGATGTGGGGGTTGACAAAAGGGAAAGCAAGATCTTGAGTGGACTGGAAAAGCTAGCTGCTCGCAGATGTTATTTCAGTAGAGCAAGTAAGAATAATAATGATAATAAGGGTTTTCTATCCACCTACCCCAGACGTAAAAGCCGGATCCACTCGTGCTTTTGCTGCTGCTTCTTGTCTTCTGTCCCTGTCACAGTCTCTCTGGGTTAGCTTTGTTTTCAGTTTTCTTTCTTTCCATGAAACTTCATTAGGACAGATCAGTTTCATCCATGTACCAACCCGAAATATGTCGAGTAAAAAAGCTCTTTAGGGTTCCTCTTTGCCAACAAAATTGCTTCTCCCAACTCAACGGGTTAGATTTATAAGACGTGACTTTGCCGCCATCACAGGGGAGACTAGCTAGAATGGCCTTTTAGGGCACAAACAATTTGTTGGCTTGGGTTTAGATTGGGCCGGATATGATGGTACAACCTCAAAAACCAAATTCCTTCTAACCATTCCAAAAATTTCAATTCCTGACGATTATTATATACAATTATTAAAATATATCGGTTTATAATAGAATAAACTGATGTAGAACCAACAACTCTAAAAAAATATAAGACTTCTCGATAGAAAATATAAAAATCCCTATACTAAAAAAGCTATCATATTTAAATGGTGAAACAAATACCATATTTAACACATTTAACACGTATAATAGTAAAGATCTTAAAATTTATAATTCGTAGGATTAGTTAAGGTGCACGCAAGTTGACCTGAATTGATATTCTACATGACTTAAAAATAAATAAATAAATAAAAAGATCATGAAACTCGCTATCTTATCTAATTTATTTTTCCTATAACAATGTCACATATATTATTATTATTATTATACTCTTGGTCGGTTTATGTAGTTGTTTGTACAGATTTTGTGTGTGTATAAATTTGAAATATGATCATTAATAGAAACTTGTTATAGAAGGCATATATCATGCCATAAGATTTTAGTATATTGTTTTTCTATGATAGGCAACTTGTGTTTAAAACTTTAGATTAAACCAAATTGTTGGCAGTTCAAAATACTTTTTTTCTTATTAAACTTGTTTTATGTTCATATACAATCCCGAATTACATGAAATTTGCACCAAACTTTTGCCTTGGTATGTAGATGAAATTTTTTTAAAAATTATATTACTTACAAGTGAGGTTTTTTCATTTAAAGTTTATTTCTATGTATAATAATATGACATGCTAGCATTCTAAAACAAGCTGAAGATCACTAAAATCGTAGTCCTAGTAAGTGAGATTTAAGATCTCAAAGTATGTCACTTGAACACCAAAAAAAAAAAAAAATGAATAGTGGTTATTTGTTCATTTTCGAGGTTTGAAATTTCCTTATGCTTTGCTAAAAGTGTCGAAACTTTTTTTTTTTTTATTTATTTGCACTTGAGGGTCTAGCTGCTGTGATCACTCGTAGACTTGTTCCGCCCTCCTCCCGGGTTCGACCCTCTATGTGCACGCCTGTCATCCCCGCGGTGCCTTACCTGCTCCTGGGCTTGCAGGATATCCAGTGGGCCGTGGGGAATAGTCGTGGTGCGCGTAAGCTGGCCCGGACACCCCACGTAAATTAAAAAAAAAAAAAAGTGTCGAAACTTTGTTCCTAGTATGACATGCCAGTTTTTCAACAGGCACCAGAGATGTAAGAACTCAAAATAAGCTATTTAACAGCCTGTTTGGTATCATTATAGAATTTTTTTTAAAAAAGTTTTTTTTTAAAAAATATATTAAAGTAATGTTTTTTATTTTTTAAAAATTTATTTTTGATATTAGCACATCAAAACTATCTAAAAACACAAAAAATAATTAATTTAAAATAAAAAAATAAAAAATTTCAATTTGTTTTCCAAAAACATTTTTAAAACAAAAAAAAAAACACAAAAAATCAATAAAGTTTCAACCGTTGGAAAATCTGTCTGAGAGACCCCTCAGAAAAGTCAAGTTCCACATGGAGGGTTATTGTCTGTAGCCAATGTGTTAAGGTTGTTTGTTGCCATTATCAAACAAGGAGTCCATATGAAGGAAAACACAGGGCACTTGGGGGGCTCCATGCACACAATGTTGCATGAACGAAATTGCTAGCGTGAGGAAGATGACCACCCATGATTTTGTTTCGTATCAATCAAAGCATTTCCAACAATTAATTAAATCTAATACCTTTAATTGGTTTTATGTGAATAAAAATATCGATAGAAGATTGGACACTAAAGATTGAAGAATATTTTGAGAAACTAAAACAATATATTCAAATGGATTGTAACTAGTCTAGAGTTTATGTTTGTTTTTGTGTTTCAAAAATG